>WNGP01000446.1_pt1 | contig 31709 bp, 28 predicted proteins | sample 5407671 | NCBI WGS metagenome assembly WNGP01 (sample SAMN13153381, study PRJNA577476) | soil metagenome | isolation source: 40 cm soil or saprolite under Garry oak tree replicate 2 | place: USA:California | collected 2016-06-15 | reverse complement strand
ACTTGAAGGGCCTGAGTGTAGGCGTCACTCCCGCTCCCCCCTGGGACTTCGCTGTCCTGGATGCCTCCCAGTTCGTTGTATTGTTGCCACAGATCGGTTTCGAGAATTTCGAGCGCAGATAGGAACCTGAGAATGGCCACGTCTCCCCGTTTGAGATGGTCACTCTCTTCTTCAGCAAAGGCCGGTAACGGTAACCCAGTGGCCAATAGCCCGGCGCCAATGGTTCCTGCTCCTCCTACCGCGAGTCCCTTGCGCAAAAAGGAACGGCGGCTGGTAGTACTTTTCGATTGTTGCACATTGTGTTCCATGAAATGCTCCTTTCAGAGTGTTTCGCTATCCGTTCCACAATCTTCTCCTGATCGTAAATGAGTTCACAAGGAGGCACAACAGCCCAGGCCGCTGCGCTCTGCGAACAACGGATGCACATAATCTGTGGGAGCTCCCTCATATTAGCATTGACGCGTCAGTGATACATTCCATCAGAGGTTACAGACGCGGGTACTGTATCGACAGACCTATGGATTCGGCAACAGCGCTGTGACGAAATAAGCAACATCGATATCTGTCCAGGCGAGCTTCTCATCGCGCAAGAACTCCCAGAACAGCTTGAGATGGTAGGCTGTCGTTCGAATCGTATGAAGGGAGCGCCCGAGGCCATCAAGAAACTTGAGAAACGCTAAAATGGGGGCGATTGGCAGGTTAATTGTCATCAAGAACCAACCAGGATGGATGTTCCGCTCCTGGCGCCTGAACACGCTGAACTTTCACCACACTTCCACCTTCACATCCTCAACGTTGTAGAAACGCCTCTAGCATCTATTCTACTAGAACTGTCAATAGCAACTTATAACGACTCTTGGACACATTAAGCGCGCCTGCTTGCTTTTCAGGCCACCCACTCTGGACTTTTGCTGATCGGGAGGTGAAAGTGTGCCTGAATGTGAACACGAAATCTGCTTCCCTGTGATATCTATCTATTGCAGACTTGCTGGATTAAGTGCAACAGGAGCCAGGCAGCCATCGACCATGTGCAATGTGCGGCCGGCCAGCGCGGCGACATGCGCATTGTGCGTCACAACGACCAACGTGCAGCCATGTTCGCGGCAGAGCTTACCAAGCAAATTCATCACCTGGAGGCCCGTGGCCTGGTCAAGACTGCCAGTCGGCTCGTCGGCCAGCAGCAGGAGTGGCGAGGCGATCAAGGCGCGGGCGATGGCCACACGCTGCTGTTCGCCTCCCGACAACTGGTCAGGATAGTGATCCACGCGAACCGTCAGCCCGACTGCGGATAGGAGCGATTCTGCCCGTTTGCGCAAGAGGCGGCGCGGGCTGTAGGGCAGCAGCGGGAGCATGACGTTCTCTATAGCCTTCAGCGTGGGAAGAAGCGAAAACTGCTGAAATACCAGGCCGACCTGCTCGCGGCGGAAACGTGCCAGCACGGCTCCACGTAAATCACGCGTGGAAACGCCGCCGATATGCACTTCTCCCTTGCCGGGTCGATCCAGCGCGGCACAGAGGCGCAAAAGCGTCGACTTGCCAACTCCCGAAGGTCCCACGATAGCTATATGTTCACCTTGCTGCACCGCCATGTCGATACCGCGCAGTACAGGGATCTCACCAGCGCTCGTGACATAGCTGAAATGTAGCTGCGCACACACGATCATTTCCATAGAAAAACTCTCCCCGTTTCTCTCCACGCCGGGCCTGCTGCTGCCAGGCTGACCAGCAGCAGACCAATGAGCGGTCCACACAGGAGCACCTCCAGCAGGGTCAACAGCGAAGGTGAAGTTACTGTAGACATCGTAATGCCCATTGCCAGCAATGCTCCCAGTTCCCCGCTCAAAAGGGCAGCCAGCCAGCCAGCCCACATGAGGCGTAAGAACACGGCATGCCGGTCCCAGCCCACCATCGAGAGCAGGCGTAATTCCTCTCGGCGCCCCTGCAACTGCAGCTTGGCGCATATGCCGACCGTCAGCAGCGCGGCGGCAAGGACGACAACCAGCAGCAACAACTGCGGACCTTCCGACGCCGCGCGCACCTGCTTTCCAAGTACCGTGACGATCAATGCCTGGTCGAAGCTGCTAAACATGGTGTATCCGACAGCTATAAGAAGCACAGAGATTACTACCTGGAACATCAGCGGTATAGAACTGGCATAAGTAGAACGTAGAGCACGCGCGAGAGCTGATCTACCCACCTGCTGGCGGCGAACACTAATGTTTGCAGTGCCAATAAGTGTACAGCAGTAGAGCAAGATGCCTGCTCCGAACAGCGCCGGTATCACTGCCGGTGGCAGGGTACTGGCCAGATGTCCTGTTGCCAGTCCCAGCCATCCCACGACTAGCAGGCCGCCGGGGAGGCAGAGCAAGAGGGCATCGAGCAAGAAGCTGGCACTCGACAGGTGCGCAGGCCAGCCCAGCTGGTGCAGCAGGAGCGCGTCTTTCCTGCGGCCCACACCTACCAGCACTCCCGCCACTCCAATGGCAAGCAGGCAGACTATAGAACACAGTGCAAGCAGCGCTTCTTGCAGAGCATCAACGCCACGCACAATCTGCACCGCAACGCCTGTTGCCCGCCACGAGGTCTGGATGGGTACGTCTATTCCGGCAGCAGATAGGACTATGGAGCGCGGCGAGGAACCATCGAGGATATCTACGTAGAGGCCCGTGCGGGCGGTGATCGCGGATGCTGTCGCCTGCAGTAGTGCCAGGCTGCGCTGGCTATACTGTTCCACGCCATTCAAACGCACATAGAGACCGCTGTAGCAACTGCTGCCGTTTATGGCGCAGGCCTTCTCCAGGGGAATAAAAGTGGCAGCCGCCTCGAGACGGGGCATGCGTTCCGGCCCTGAGAACGGGAGCAGAGCTGGCAAAGATGAAGTTTGCACCGGTGCAGCATCTATCCCTTCTCCCGCCAGGGCAGGTAAATAGCGATTAGATACTGTGCGATAGAGTGGCCCCTGCGTATCGTTACCAAGCGCTGCAAGCGCTACCTGGCCCTGCGCAAGCTCGCGGGAGGGTGCAACGTAACGCGTGCGCGAGTAGCGCAGCAGCTGCACCCCGTTATCCCGGTAGCTCATTGCTCCCTGCCGCACGGACTGGGCAAGCCAGCAATCTGTGCGTGCCATGCAAGCTGGCAGCATACCCAAGTTACCGCGCAGCCGTTGGACATGCAGGGAAAGATGCAGGGCGGGTGCAGGCGCAACGCCGTCCAGCAGCGCCCGTTGTAAGATCGCCTGCTGCATTACAGGAACACCGATTACTGCTTGAACCGCCGGCAGGGATATGGTAAAGAGAACGGGCATTGCATCATTCCTCGCGAGGAGATTCTGCACGACAGGGTACGCCAGGGGCGTTTCGGCCGTGAGATGCGAGAGATCGGTTACTTCGACGTAATACACGGTGGCCTCGTTAGTCGCCTGCTGGCTAGCCCACGACGCCACGATACGGTATATGCCCTTGTGCGTTAACCAGAGTGGCAATTGCACGTCTATACTTCGCCAGCCTACAGTGGCAAAAGGAACTACCCGCGTTACCTGTGGGAGAGCGGCTATACTGGCAGTCTGCCGGGCAGTGATGCCACCATAGCTTTCCAGCATACTCTGGGGATCAATCCAGCCTGCATCACGCTCGGGCTGGCTCACAGCGAGTGGGGGTCGCACCAGTATATCATACGGGCCGCGCCAGCTTTGCGCTATCTGTCGCTGCACCAGGACGCTGGAGACATCGTGCAACGCGCCGATGCTCTGCGCTGCACCCACGAGCAGCAAAAGCGCTGCGGTTATAGGCATTACCTGGCCGCCGCGTCGTCGCAAACTCCACATACAGAACAGAACAACCGCTTTGAATACATTCTTCATGGCATCACCGGGGGCGGAGTAGGCAGGCCTTTTTCATAGCGGCGTTCGCGCAGCGACACGGGAGTCAGTTGCATGCGGCTGTAGCGCAGGCTATCCACTTCGCCCAGCAGGACAAAGGGACGAGTCATCCCCGGGAATACATCCTCGGCCACACCCTGGGCACGACCGGCGACGTGGCCTGTAGCATCGTAGAAGGTGGCGATAATGGTGACATCAAAGGGATAACTATCATGCCCCATATTCTGTATCATGCCATCAACCTCGGCCTGGTTATCGAGCAGGATGATGTGCGATGAGACGATATGAAACGACTTCAGGCGTGGATCAGGCTGCGCCTGCTGGCTCCCCAGTGCGCACGAGCTGAGAATCATGAGAGGAGCAAGAGTAACGAAAACAAGTCGTATCACGTACATTACAAACACCTCTTTTCAAACGGCGAGGGTAGACGAGCATCGGCGGGAGCCGGCAATCCCAGCGCCTGCAGCAGGACCGGCGTAATGATGAAGCTGGAGTAGACAGTGTCATTGATCTGACCGGAACATGTACCTGGACTCGCCAGCGCAAGGAGCGTTTGCTTGCTGGTGCCCTGGCCGGTAATGCCCATGCCATAAAAGTTGTCGGCGTCGGTATGATTGGCCTGCGCCTGGCTGGTCGTGAGCGCGATAAGCGTATTGTGCGATAGATCCTGTTGACCAAGCCAGGCCAGGAACTGCCCAAAGGTCTGATCCGCCCGCAGCAGTGCCTGCTGGTACTCATCGCTGCGAGCAGCGGGGCTGGAACTTGCATCACCAGGAGGCAGGGGAGCCAGTTCACCGTAAAGCAGGAAGCCATTCGCCTGCTGCGCGCCGGACAGCACGGCATCCTTCATCTGTGCCAGCCAGGCATCTGCATCGAAGCTACTGGAACGCTGCAGCAGGTCGAGATTGCGCGTGGTCGCATCGCTGAGGATATAATCCGCTCCCGCGACAACGCCTGTCTGCATACCGTAGCCCTTCGCCACGTCGAAGATGGATTCCTGGCCGAAGAGGTGGGTGCTGCGTCCACCGGTGTACCAGAAGGTGGTATCGATATGATCGGGCTCCCCCCAGGGCAGCGGGTGCGGCCAGGGGTCGTAGGTGGCCCACCGGGGATAGGTACCCGTCAGCAGCGCGTATTGATCGAGGGGGCGCCAGCCATACGGCTGCCACAGCGAGCGCAGCACGTCCGCGTGCTGCAAAAATGCGCGCAGGTTGGACGCCTGGTCGACGAGGAGCGGATCGTCGAGCAGGGATGCCGCGTAGAAGCCGCGCAGGTCGATCAGGATGATGTTCTTAGCCTGGCTCGCCTGGACAGAACGCCTGCCGGGAGTGGCTATATGGGCCAGCGGCAGCACCAGGTCGGAGCGATTACCTTTGAGCACAATGGATGAAAATACTCTCTCGGCATAGTAGCGGCCAAGATTGTAGTAGCGACTGGCGACGACGCTATAAACTCCGGCAGCAAGATGGACGAAACGATAGTTTCCCGCGACACCGGTCACTGTATGGAGTGGGATGCTGGTGGGATGATCCTCCTGCACAGGTAGATCTATCCAGACCACGGCATTCGCTACCGGCTGACCTGACTGCGCATCGATCACTTTACCGCTCAGTGTATAGCCGCCGCGTTGAAACTGAAAGGTGGGGACCAGGGGCTGCTCCACGGTGATATCCGGGTCATTATCGCCGGGATCGGATATGTCGCCTACCACGGGCTTGAACGTGGCAGATGAAGCCTTCGGCCGCGGTCGCACGCTACGCGAAGGATGAGGCCAGAACCATATTATGTACGTGGCCATTATAGTGGGTATGGCTATGAGAAAGATGCACCAGAATATAAAGATACGCGCTGTTTTTTTTCTTGCCATATTCATTATCTTATTCATCCAGCCTGCAAGGTGACCGCAAGAGGCGCCCAATAAGCACCATCCGTAGGGGCGAGGGTGGTGGAGCGGCGCGGGGAGGGCCTTTATGGCCGCCCGCCGGGGGGACTACATATGCTTGTACCCCATCGATTGCTCACTGATGGACAGGGCCACACGGGCGGCCATAAAGGCCCCCACACCACCCCACGCCACTCCCGCCCCTACGGAACGTTCCATGTTGTTTTGTTCAGTCCGCGCTTATAGGCTGCGCCCCTAAAAACCCCTTTCATTTCTACAGTTGAAAAGCGAACAAACCCCGATCGCCCAGCGAGGCCTGGAAGAGCACGCCCCGGGCCACTACGGGCGAGGCCCGCAGTTCGCCGAGTCGCCAGGCGTATAGGACTTTTCCACTCGAAGCATCCACTATCGAGCATACCCCGGCCTGCGAGGCGGTGATGACCCAGGTTTGCGCAGTTCCCTGCGCTACCAGGGGAGAGGCAGTAATAGCGCTCCCCATGAAACTACGCCAGCGCAGCTGACCAGTGATGGCATCCAGGGCGTAGAGATAGCCATCGAAGCCTCCCAGGTAGAGCATGTTACCAGGAGATAACGCTGGGGAAGACTCAGAACCAGCTGGAAGACGGACGTCCCACTGCACTTTCCCTGTGCGGGCAGCGAAGGCTATGACACGACCGGACCACGTGACGAGATACACCAGCCCCAACGCTTGATCAAATAGCGGTCCACCCGTCACACGCTCGGGCAGGGCAATCTCCCACACCTTGCGGCCCGTTCTCAGGTCCAGCGCGTTGAATTCGCTGGAGGCGCCAAGCGCAACATATACCCGTCCACCATCTACCACGGGCGGCATGCGCGTCGGCCAGTACTGCATCAGGGCATCCTCGGAGTGGAAGACCCAGTACTGCTGGCCGGTCAACGCATCCAGGCACCAGAGCGAATTGGCGCCGCTGGATACGAGCAGCACGCGGCCAACGACGAGAGGCGCGGCGCGCACGACACCAATTGTATCGAAGCGCCACCGTTCTTTACCGCTGGCTGCAGCCAGTGCCGCGATATAGTGTCCATCGCGTGCCACGTAGACAATGTCGTGAGCAAGTGCCAGCCCATTTGCTGCCAGTTCACCGCCCAGCGCTACACGCCACTGCTCCTCGCCACTGCGTACACCAAGCACGTGCAGGTAACCATCAGCAGCGGGCAGGTACAGGCGCCCAGCGCTGATCACAGGACTTTCGAGCAGCGGCACGCCCAGTGAATGATACCACAAAGGTCGCGGCGAGGCGGTAACGGTGCTGCAGCACGCGGGCAGGATTACCGCCCGCCTCGAGTAGCTATCGTGCCCTGCCAGCATCCAATCGTCGCTGGTGACATTTAAATCGGCTCGGGTTGGCAGCGGTGCATCGCGAAAATGGATTTGTGAGTGCGGCAGAACCGCCTCGCCGGCTGCCGTGGCAGGCGTAGGCGTCGTATGCACCATGACCGGCCGATTTATTCCCCCGCAAGCAGAAAGCAGGCAGAGCATAAGACAAAGGGCAAGGAATACTGCGTACCGAACGAACCCAGGCATACCTGTCCCCCGGACAGAGTTCCATAAAGGCCCACTAATACGCATCCAGGAGTCCGTAGGGGCGAGGGTGGTTGGGTGGACGCGGGGAGGGCCTTTATGGTCGCCCGTCGTGCCTTGTGTGTACTCGCCGCACGGTTTCACCACCCTGAGAGCGGGCGGCCATAAAGGCCCTCCCATCCGCTCTACACCGCCCCCGCCCCTACGGATGGCGATGAGCTTTGCGGTCGCTCTGAAACGGCCCAGTCGTCCAGAGTTTGCCAAGATAGCGCGGGCGCAATTACGCAAATGCATATACAACACCATCCAGACTCCCCACATACAGGTGTCCATTTGCCAAAGACGCGGAGGCGCGGACCTCTCCTGTATGGTAACGCCAGGCAGGGCGCCCTGTACGAGTATTGAGCGCGTAGAAGTAGCCATCGCCCGAACCCATATATACGCGTCCCCATGTCACGACCGGCGTTGCCAGGATTTGCGCTCCCGTTGCATAGCGCCAGAGGAGTTTCCCCCGCGCGGCATCAATACACAGCACTGAACCACGGTAGTCTCCCATGTAAAGACGGCCGTTCGCCAGCGCCATACTGCCGCCTACTCCATCAACGACGGTCTGATCATGCTGCAAATTGAGCGCGTAGGACCAGCGCGGTGTGCCATGCACGCGATCTAACGCGAAAATAGTACCGTGCCAGGTAGCGATATAGACGCTGCTGGCATCAACGGTTGCCGCGCTGGTAATGCGGTCGCCGCTATCAAACGACCAGAGGACACGACCATTGGTGAGATCGAGCGCCCACAGGTGCGTACCCGAACCGAGTCCAACATAGACTATGGTGCCCGCCAGGGCCGGCGCCCCGCTGGTGGGCCAGCCATCTTGTCCATGCCGGAATTTCCATAACAGTCTTCCGCTAGCCGCGTCCAGCGCCCATAGCGTTGTGCGCGACGCGAGCAGCACCCGGCTCCCGGCGAGGAGCGGGGGAGCCTGGATCTTTTCGCCAGTGTCAAAAGTCCAATAGATCTGACCGGTTCGTGCATCCAGCGCAGCCAGGGCGCTGCTGTGCATGGCCACGAATAGGACCTGGCCTTCCAGGGCCGGTGTAGCATCGGTCAAGTGGTTGCCCAGGTGCGCGCGCCATACCATTGTCCCTGTGCTTTGTGTAAGTGCATAGAGATAGCCATCTGCGCTGGAGATATAGAGTATATTCAGCGCTGCTGCCGGTGATGAGAAGACCGGGCCAGGCTGCTGCGACCAGAGCAGTTTCCCCTGAATTTCACGTGCGAGCACCGGCCGGTCGACGTAGCCCGTATGTCCTACGTCATAGCCGAACATGGGCCAGTCATTGCTGCTGGAGCCGCGCAGTAAGGCCGCGTTGATAATGTGATTACGGTTGGCCAGCGAGGTTGCACAGTATGGAGCGTTACCACAAGCTGTGAGCGTTATTATTCCAACCAGTGCCAGTAACGGTATGCGCCGCACACAATTGCCTTTCCAGGAAAAGGTCCATTTGCCCAACTAGGATTCTTCCAATATGAACGGTTTTTTGTGAGTTTTTATCGCCACAGGCGGAGTACTCTAAGGTGGCGCAGGTTTCACTCCGAGGAGCAGGGGGAAAGCTTTCAGGAGACCAGACTTGCCAGATGGCCATTCTGGATAGTCACATCGCCTATTCTTCGGCGGGAGTGGAACGCAGCTTTTTGCGTAAACCGGAAATGCGCTTCTCGTTGACGCGGCGTGCGCGGCTGGCTGCCGTCGGGCGCGTCGGTTTACGAGGAATCTCAACGTGCTGAAATTCCTCCAGGCGGGTCTGCATCCGCTTGAACGCGGCTTCGCGGTTGGCGTGCTGCGATCTGCGCTCCGTAGCAGTGACGGTAATACCGGTCGGGCGATGCACCAAGCGCACGCCTGTTTGGACTTTATTGCGATGCTGCCCGCCTGGCCCGCTGGCGATAATGAACTCGAGATCGCAATCGCGTTCAAGCGATTCTCGGTCGGTTGGATACAGCGGTGTCAAAAAAACTCTTCCTTTTGCAAAAGATGATAGACATGCAAGAAGTTCCCTCCTTATTCTATCGCATGTGAGAACGCAGCATCGACGAACGGGAGCTTCCCGGCCCCATCACAATCTAAATGCGCTGGTGACAAAAAGGTTCACCTTTGATAATGAGTTTTAACCGAATAATCCGGCATAGGATGGGCGTCGGTCCCCGATTATGATTTTTCACCATCAAATCCGGTCCTGTCATCCTGAGCGCAGCGAAGGATCTGCCCATCGCGAGAGACCCTTCGCTGCGCTCAGGGTGACAACACATTGCCGATCTTGGTCGTGAAAACTCATTATCGTGGGACCGACATTTATAGCGCCCGGGGGTGGGGCGAGACCCGCAGTAATTTCTTATAACTTCATTATTAGAGCCGGAACATATCAAGTAGAATAGAGCCAGTAGTTCCTGTTGCCGACCGGGGAACGGCAGCATGAAGGATGTCATCGTCGTGGGAAAGGAAGGGCTTTTGATGACAGAGTTGCAATTGAGCAATTTACCGGACTTGTCCCAGCGAGCGAGCACTGTGGAGGCCGCCTCTCATATCTGGCCGGATGACGGAGTGGTCGCACTCTGGGTAGGAGGGAGCCTGGCTCGCGGAGCAGGGGACCTCTTCAGATGCATTTGCATGTTGGTACCGTGAACCCTTGTCAAGGATGCTTCGTATTTGGAGCTTCTAACACATACAAGCAATTATCTCCATCCATAAACGTGGGGCGCGCCTCCCGTAGTTCTGTCCCATCAGGTAGCTTGATTCGATATCGCATATACATGGTGCGTGGGTAAACCTCTGTACTGGTAGTGCCGTCAGGATAGGTGATGATCACCTGCCCCATGTCCTCTGTTATGGTACACCCATGCTGCTCAAGATACTGTCTTGCTTCTCGTCTGATACCATTGAGAGTGATAGGGCCTGCTCGTCGTGTTTGTCCTTCTATAGGAAACTCTGCCATATCACTTCACCAATTGGTTGTAGGTATCAACGACAATACTTGTTGCTTGCTCCTCACCTACCAGGGTTTTGAGTTGATCGCAGCACTGATCCAAATTTCTATATCTTCCGTTGATAGCGTGATGTGAAGCAACAACAGAGAATTGCATCAAATGCTGAATAGCCTGACACTCAAGCTCGATCTGCTGGCGTAATCTTGCAACTTCACTGCTCAAGTTTCGCTCCTTTCACGTCGATATACCTAGTATACCGCTAGGACTTAAACGAGTACGCCGCAGCACTGGTATTACAATACATACTCTCTAATCTTAACCTTAGTATCCGGTTCTGTCAATCCCTTCGTTCTGGTACACTGGCATTAAACGTACACGGAGAACTGGCATGATACGACTGAGAGTAAAAGAGGTCGCTGAAGAGAAGGGCGTAAGTATAGCCAAACTCGCGCGCAAAGCGGATTTAGACTATAAGACTGTGTATCGTATAGCTCATGATCCATATGCAGAAATTAGTACCGTGACGTTAGGCAGATTGGCAGAGGCGCTGGGAGTATCAGTGAAGGATCTGGTTGAGGATGCTCCTGATCAAGGGCAGTAACTACCTTGGAGATACTCCATGACCGAACACGATTTCGATCTCTACCCTTCATTGAACGATGAGGAAAGGAACAAATCTCTTCAAGAACTTGACGGGCACGATTGGGGAGATGGGAGTTTTTTCACCTCGCACCTTCTCCTGACCTGTCATGCTCTCCGGCGAAAACCGCTCCGAGATTTTACCATCGAAGATCTACGTATCATGATTGGGCAGAACTTCAGTCTGGATTATTTGGTCCCTTTGGCAATCGAACATTTGCAACACGATCCATTCGCTGCTGGTGATTTTTATGAGGGCGACCTTCTTGCCAGTGTGCTGAAGGTGAAGTCTAGTTTCTGGCACAAGCTACCGGACTTACGACATGCTGTTGAGGATATCATTGCTTTGATACCTTCTTTCCCAGAAATCCTTCGCAAAGATCTCTCGGCATTCCAGCAGACGTGATTCCCTCACTTTTGCTTGGGGAAGACCTATGAAAAAGCAGTGTACATAACGCCTGATGTGGTATTTACTACCTCCTGCTAAAAGCTAAGCGGACTGACCACTAACTGAGGCCTGATCATAAATAGGATGGCCTCACTTAAGGCTTGCCCCAGTGATGAATCGCGCAACTACGCCCATTCTATGCCGTAGTATTTTGTGAAACCGCATAATGTCGCGGCTACGCCCCGTAAAAATCACTTTCAAAAGCCTTGATGGACTCCCCGAACTAACCACCCCACTCCCCCAAATTCCTCCGCCTCACCCCAAATTGCTCACGAACTCTGCCAATCGGACCCCATATGCCTGTTTATCTAGAGAGAACAACATAGCAAATGCCACGGAAACAATTCAGGAGGATAGCAATTCATGGAATTGTCCAGGCATATAAGGAAGCTGTCTCTACTGGAAGTGACGAGTCTTTTAGCAATGATACTCGCGCTGGCCGCGTGCGGTGGAGGCACGGCTTCTACTGCCAGCGCGCCTAAAGCTGTCGCTACTACTCCGCCAACAAGCACGCCGGTCCCCGCCACCGCGACGGTATCAGCGCTGTCAAAGATGATCACCCAGGTAGGACAGCCAAAGGCGAAGATGCTCACCGGGGCAACCTTCGAAGTGAACGGGCAGATCAAAAACGGCGACAGCAAACAGCATGATATCACCCTGCAGGCGACTCTGCTCGATGCATCAGGAAAGCTAGTAGCAAAGGCAACGAAGCTCGTCGACAATGTACCCGGCGGCACAACTGTGGCCTATTCCATTCAAGGAACAACAACACAGCCGGTATGGCAGAGCGTGCAGGTGACGGTAATCAAGGTGAGCGAAAATATCGACGGCACCGGCCAGGATTGACGATACTTATGTAAAGCCACACATAGTTAGGAGTAAGATGTGCAGAACAAGATTCGCAGCCGGTCAAAGCGACAGCGTCGCGCTGTTGTAGCTATTTTTACGATACTGGTTACTGCGCTGCTCGTCCTGTCAGTTCTGATTATTCCACGCGCTATTTCTACGTATGCAGTATCCAATAACGGTCCCAACCCGCACTACGTCCCCTCCAACGCCTTTGGAGACAGCGATGATTTGCCGGCTAGCTCGCTTAAGTCAGCGGCACGCGGGCTGGCAGCGGGCAGCTCGAGCGTCAGTGGCACGGTTATTGACGCCAGCACCGGCCAGCCTGTCGCTAATGCCCTGGTGGGCATCAGCATTGGTACAGTGGGGGCTGCCGCCCAGTATGCCACTACGGCAAGCGATGGCAGCTACAGCTTCAGCGGCATCGCCAATGGGACTTACAACCTCGCGGCGAGCCGCTACAGCATCAGCGGGACGCAGCCCTTATACAGGGACGCGCAGCAGATGCAGGTAAATGTGAGTGGCAGCGTCACCGTTAATTTCAAGCTGGCGCCCATCCCTGTTCCCGGAGCGCGTACCGTTCCGGCAGGGCGGGCAAAAAATCTGATCATTGTGGACTTCGACGAGACATATTATGACTCGTGGTTTGCCGATACGCAGTCCATGGCCAACAAATCTCCCGCTGCGCACCAGCTCGCCCAGAGCGGTGTCGTCGCCTCCCAAGCCTGGACGCAGTACGGCTGGTCGCCGATCGACCATTACCAGATCGCTACCGGTGCTTATCCCGCCTGGCGCAGCCCCGACGCGCCCGGCAAGGTGTGGGGCCAGCCGGATGGCCTGGACACAAATATCTGGTATAACGGGACGGAAAAGTTCGGGCAGGAGTCGATCTTCGATGTGGCTAAAAGCTATGGCATGAGCACGGCCGTCATCGGCGGCAACGATTACCCTACCGGGCACATTACCGACGCTAATGTTGACCAGATATCCCTGGGCCAGAACATCAATGGCGTGCCCACCCGGTGGGTGACCGAGGTGCAGAATTTCATTACGGCGCACGCTTCTAATGCCAATGGTTTCCTGGTCTACATGCCCGTCACCGAGGCTGAAGGGCGCTCGGTCGAAAGCACGAGCCCCCAGGATGCCAGTGCGCAGGGCCTGTACCAGCAGGCAAGCACGTGGGACGACCAGGCTTTTGGGCAACTGCTGGCATGGCTGCAGCAGAATAACTACACTGGCAACACGGCGATCTCCATTACCTCGGACGAGGCGGAGAACGATCATACCCAGTTCGATAACTTCTACGGACTGGGCAGCACGGGCCAGGGTAGTACACGACATCTACCGTTTGTATTTGCGGGACCTGGCATCGCCAGCGGGCAGACGTATAACTCTACGCTGGGCATCGACGACATGAGCACGAACTACATGTACGCGCTTGGCCTGCCTGCGCCCGTCGATAGCCGGGGACAGGTTATCTCCAGTTTCTTCACGGCAGGTGGCACACCCGTGCCGCAGCCTACGGCGACCAATCCGCCTCAACCCACGCCGACCGCTACGCCTACCTCCATACCCACGAGCGGGCCTTCGCCCACTACGACCGCTGCGCCGGGTCCGACCAATCCACCTTCAACCCCGACGCCTGGTCCCGGTTCCAACCTGGTCCAGAACAGTGGGTTCGAGACGAGCGGTAGTTGGAGCTATTCAGGTAACTACCATCCAAGGCGCAGCAAGACGCGGGCGCACAGCGGCGCGTACTCGTTACGGCTGGGGAGCAGCAGCGGGCAGCAGGGCGACGCGGCCGCCTACCAGGTGGTGACTATTCCCGGCAGCGCTAAGAAGGTCAGCCTGAGCTTCTACTACTGGCCTGCCAGTAACGACTCCAGCACCTACGGCTGGCAGGAGGCCGACGTGATTGACAGCAGCGGCAATGTCCTGCAGCAGCTTTTCGTGAACACGACAGATGACCAGAACTGGGTAAAGCTGTCCTTCGACCTCTCGAAGTATACAGGGCAGACCATCGGCATCCGCTTCATGGACCACGAGCAGTCCGGCAGCAGCGGGCTGTACTACACGTACATGTATGTGGATGACGTGACAGTGAATGTGAGTTAAGCGTTAGAAGGTGACCGCAAGGGTCGCCCAATATGCATCAACCGAAGACGCGCATCCAGGATCCCGTAGGGGCGGGGGTGGCGTTTGCACAGGTAGGTTTTTCGCAAGTAGGATGATTGCCCGTAGGGGCGGGAGTGGTGTGGAGCGGAGTGGGGGCCTTTATGGGACTCCTGCCTGGGGGGCAGGTATGCCCGGCGTGCCCTTGCACCTCGTGCCCCTGCCCATATGGCCTCACCTAAAAAACCTACTCGTGAAAACGGGGGTGGCGTGGTGCGGTGTGGGGGCCTTTATGGAACCCTGTCTGGGAGACGGTATGCCCGCATGTGGGATGCCAGAGACGCTCATGCTCCATGACGCCCGTTCACGTCACGGGACACTGGCGGCCATAAAGGCCCCCACCCTACCCAGCGCCACCCCCGCCCCTACGGATGTTGATAGGCTTTTTCTTCGGTTGATGCGTATTGGGCGCGGTAAACCAGCCCTTATGCCGCCAGGCTGCTATGCTGGTATTTCCGTCCTGGGCTTGAGATTGCACTCCGCTTATTCAACGGGCGCCTGTTAGCTGCCTTATAGAGCAGCACAAGGATGACCACCAGTATCAGTACGTTGCGAATGAGAAGAACTGGCTGGAATGCTGGCTGCTGGGGAACCATAATAATATCATGAACAGCCTTGTACATGTAGGGATAGATCAGCGTCGTCAAAAGGCCGATAGTTCCCCAACTGAACAGCCATTTCCAGTTGCACCCTCCAATGTACGCGATAAGCGGCGTGACCCAGATCAGGTATTGAGGGCTGAAAACCTTGCCCGTGATAATCATGATCAGCAGCGTTAACAGGCTGGCAGAGAACAGGCCCAACTTGCCGCGCCATTGCAGCCAGAACGTACACAATAAGCCTGTGACCATCCCCAACATGCCTAATATATCGACTCTGTGGGATAACGGACTGGTTATATTGACGGCCCCAAAAGAGACTACGTATTGCACTGGATGATGCAGGAAGCTTGCCAGCCACAGCAGCGACGCGGAGAATGACTCTACTTGAACGGGTCGAACCTCAAAATAGCTCAACGGCGCGAGCGTTCCTTCGATGCTTAACATGAAGGATATCCCCGTTACCACGGCACACAGCAGCACGAACTCTCCCAAAGGCTGCCAGCGCTGCCATGCATACCACTTACTACCATGGTACTGGCTTTGTTGGGTTATGAGGAACGGCACGAGCAATACCAGCGCGTAAAACTTGAACAAGGTCGCCAGCGCCAGGGCAGCAAAGGCCCATCTCCACCTTTCCCGCTTAGCCAGGATCAGAGCGATCAGGGTGAAGCCGGCAGGGATGAGATCAAACCTCCCATCCGCCGTCGACCAACTGCCCACCACCAGGTAGAAGGCAAATGCGATGGCGGCCTCGCGGGACCTGTATCGCACAAGGATAAAGTATATGATGGATGCTGCCAGCGCCATCCAGAGCGGAAACACTACGCGGTACAAATGCACGTGTCCAACCAGGCCAAGGGAAAAGGGAATAACGGTCAAGAGAGGATACTCAAGCGGCAAGAAATGCAGCGGCTTTAAGGGAGATTGGAGGGATTCTATAGTGTTGATAACGTTGGCGAGCCATCCATGGAGCTTCATTTTCTGCACGATAGTCGGAGATGTGCCAACCTTGATGAACGAACACTGAGTGGGAGGGAATTTATGAAGCTCAGGCGTACCACGCCAGAATGCCTCGGCATAGCACTGGTATCTTGCGATATCGGTATGCGGGTTGGCGAATCGCCCTGTAGATAGATAGCCATAATACAGGAGCGAACTCATCGCCAGTACGAGCAAAATATCCGCCAGGTACTGCCATCTGAGCTTCGCTATTGGTTTTGGCAGCAATATCCCGGTCCCTGGCTTCTGTACTTCATTAAGCGGGTTCCGTTCTTCTTTTTTTAATCCGAGCATACGTATTTACTCACCTAGATATTGTTGAATTTTGCTGAAGTATGGCCGTGGTTTATCTTCCCGGTACATAACATATCGACATTTTTAGGAACGTAATACAGAGGCGAAAAGTAGCAAAGGAAGGGTTTTGATAGGTGATAATGGGCGAGGAAGGGATTGAGCGGATTTACTATCAGTCGTTATAAAACTTTGCCAGTGCGCTGCCCGGCCCGAAGAAATGGGGGCACTCTGCTCCACGATACCAGAACGATGCCGGGAGTTTGTAAGAGAAGTTGTTCAGCAAGGCTCTCGCCTTTTGCTGGAGGTGGGTCATAATCGCCACTAGCGATGAAGCCGTATCATACCAGACTTCGTGACGATTGCCGCTCGCGTCATTCCATGCCATCTCGGGAGTCGAAGGGTCCGTGTTCACCTCAGACAGTAAGTGATGCGCGGCTTGCTGGGTAGTGACCTGCTGGCAGGTTTCGTCGTTAAGCGGGTGCCACTTCCCGGATGCATCTTGTCGCCATTCTCTACCGTATAGGGGGAATTCGAAAATGGTCTTGCTCAAAGCCTGTGGGATAGTTTGCCATATATAATCCAGTTGTTGGTCTACCCAGGGGATCGAGGTAAGTGGACCTGGTCTGCCCACCGAGAGATCAAAGTCCAGCACCATAGCGACAAGAAAGTCCATGCCGCCGAGTAATTGCCAATCTTCAAAATAGTTTCCATTGAAAGAAGGGTCTTCTGCGGGCGTGTCACCAACTTTATGGATCAGTGCAATGCCGCAGAGTAAGCCTTTTTGATGCAGCGCTTTCTGGAGTTCCTGCATAAACCTTGCAAACTTCATACGAATGCCTGGATAGTCCCCTTTGACTATCTCAAAGTCGATGATAACCCCTGTGTACCCTCCAGCGCTTGCCCAGTTCACGATGGCGCAGATAAAGGTGGTCGCTTGCGCTGTGCAGGGAACCTGTGGCTGGGAGGCTGCCCGGTCGATGTACTGCGCAAGGTCCTTGTCGGACCAGTAACTATCTACTCCTACTGTTAAGAGTGTAGGAAACTGCTGATTTCTCGCCCGCTGAAGAAGAGCGCTCTGATCGCAGTCCTGCCATCCCTCAACAAGGTGCCCATCACCTGGATACAACCAGGCCGCTGAGTCATACGCGAGCGCGGTATCCAGCGAGTTGTTGTTATACGAATTGATTGCCTGACCACAGGTAATATTATAAACCCAATCCATGACAGGATAGTGCGGATTCAACAATCTTTTTGGCAGGGGCTGCTGCTTGACCGGTGCGATTCGCGAGGGGATGTGAGTGGTGTGCGATGATACTGCACGCGTTCCATTGCCGCATGCCGCTAAGAGCAAGAGTATGATCACAGGAAGCAATATTCCGGGTTGACGGTATTTCATATGTGTACCAGCAACGAGGGATTGGCGATGCCATCCCTCGTTTTCTTGCTAAAGGCTTCCGGTTAGCGCGCCACCACAGCGGCTGACTCGCGCTCATAAGTCATGCTGCCGGACTCCTGCCCCATCAAAACACGCCTGACACTGTAGGCGGGCCGGTATACTTCTACCTGGATGCCATCGATGAAACGGCCATCAATATATGCCTCGATGGTCTTTACGGCCTCGATAGCATTATGTGTGTGGGCATGTAGGAGGAGACGAGCCTCGACCTCTTGCTTTGCGTCCAGCCAGACGGCCTGACCTGCACGCAGCAAGCGCCCGTTGACAAGGATCATTGCTTCGACCTCTGCGGCGTTGTTGCCGCCGAGTTCTAGCACCACGGGCTTGCGCTCGTCCTCGGGGTTGCCAAGCCGGAAGGGAACCTGCCAGGTGCTTCGCTCGGCCGTCGACTCGATCACGTGCAGGTTGCGCCCGGTACGCAGAGGCTGGGGCAGTATATCGGCTTCGATGATTACATGGACGCAGCGATGGCCTCCCCTGGTGGGCGTCCATTGCACCGCTATCTCCTCTATATGATCCGGGTTCGGAGGGAGAGCAATCTGCTCAACCGGGGGTAGCTTCTCCCACGACAGACCCATACCAAATTGCGCTACCATGAACTGAACACGATTGACGGTGATCGTTTCTGGTCCTGAATTCTTCAGGGCTACAGCAAGGGTAGTGACCTTGCCGACCTGTGGCGGGTCAGGGTTGACGCTTAGGCCCCAGTAGGCATAGCTGTGAAGACGCGTTACACCATTGAGTTGAATCGCTTGCATGAGAAACTCCTTTATATACCGGTAACGCTTGAGAGTAGACATTCACACGGACCTTATTCTACGATACCCACGGCGCTTTGTACAGGGAGTTTTGAAGCTCAAAGTAAGCCCCTATGAAACCCTGGACGCGTGTGCTATAATACCGACCTTAGAAAGCGTGCGGGACGCACGAAAACAAGGATATACGCGACAGGTAACCGGTGCTCGGAGAGGGGCAAAGATCATGACCACGACCACCAGTATTGCGCATGGGAAATACCACATCTGGACCGTTGGCTGCCAGATGAACCAGGCTGACTCGCAGCGCATCCAGACGATTCTCGAAGAGCTGGGTTGGGAAGAGAGCAGCATGGAGCAGGCCAACCTGGTGGTACTCAATACATGCAGCGTGCGCAAAGCGCCGGAAGAGAAAGCTCATAACCAGCTCGCTTTGCTCAAGCATGCCAAAGCCAGGCGCAATGACTTGCTCGTCGCGCTGATGGGCTGCATGATCGGCAACCAGAAGACTATCGACGAACTGCAAAAGCGCTACCCACACATCGATCTCTTCATGAAGGTCGAGCAGGCAGACATCCTGCCGCGCTTCCTCGAAGAGCGCTGGACGCCCATCTCGGGCGCCGGCTGCCTGGATATCGAATACATGCCCCCTACTGACGAGGCGACCCCAGCCGAACCTATCTCACCAACCATCGCTGCCTTCAATATGCCGGACACGGGGAAGCGGACTGTGCTGCCAATGGCCATTACGCCCAGGCCGGGCGAGCGTATCGCGCACTACCCCACGAAGATCGAACCGGCGAAGGCCAGCCCAACCGCCTGGCTGCCCGTGATTCTCGGCTGTAACAAGGTCTGCACCTACTGTATCGTCCCCTATCGCCGCGGGCGCGAGCGCAGCCGCCCGGTGGAGGAGTTGCTCGCAGAGGCGCGCTCACTGGTAGCGAAGGGCGCGAAGGAACTGACGCTGCTGGGTCAGACCGTTGAAGCCTACGGGCTTGACCTGCCGGATAAGCCCGACCTGGCCGAATTGATGCGGCAACTCAGCGGGATCGAGCAGTTAGAGCGTATTCGCTTCATGACCTCGTATCCACGGCATATGACCGACAGTATGATCGAGCGCATGGCGGGGCTGCCGAAAGTTTGCGAGCACCTGAATATCCCTGTCCAGTCGGGCGATGATGAAGTGCTCAAGCGTATGAAACGTGGCTACACACTCGATGAATACCGCACACGCATTCAACGAGTGCGCGAATTGTGGCCCGGCATCTCGCTTTCCACCGATGTCATCGTGGGTTTCTGCGGGGAGACAGAGCAAGAGTTCCAGCACACGCTCGACCTGCTCGAGGAGATGCGCTTCGATGTTGTACACGTGGCCGCCTACTCACCACGCCCCGGCACCTTAGCCGCGCGTTGGGAGGACGACATACCGCTGGCAGAGAAAAAGCGCCGGCTGCATGCAGTGGAGGAGCTACAGGGGCGCATCGCCCTCGAAATCAACCAGCAGTACCTCAACAAGGTGGAAGAGGTACTGGTCGAGGACACCAATGTTTCACATGAAAGGCAACAATTGAAGGGGCGCAACCGGGCCAACAAACTGGTATTCTTCCCACAGCCCGGAGAGACGCTCATGGAGGATGGGCAAATTGAGTTCAACGCGGCCCGCGATGTTGCCATCGGCGACATGGTGCAGGTACGTATTGAACGAACTACGGCCTGGTCCTTGCAAGGTTGCGCAGTTGAGGTATAATAGGCCAATTATACGATGCATCCCAATGAAGATAGAGGAGGCGTTCGATGACACAAGCACAATCTGCGGAAGAGAAAGCGCGCCTAAAAAAACAATGGACGGACCTGGCGATCCAGCAAGCGCTGGCCAGCCAGTGGGAAGAGGCCGTGATTACCAATAAGAGCATTCTGAGTATATACCCCAATGAGCCTGAAGCCTACAATCGCCTGGGCAAGGCTCATAACGAACTCGGGCAGTACGCAGAGGCGCGACAGGCTTACGCGCAGGCGCTGAAGTACAACCCCAATAACACTATTGCCAGGAAGAACCTGGAGCGACTCTCGTTACTCCAGGAGGTGCCGGTACAGGTGCATGCCGGAGTTGAGCGCATCGATCCGCGCCTCTTCATTGAAGAGACGGGCAAGACGGGCATGACGGATTTGATCAACCTTGGCCCCAGTTCGGCGCTGGCAAAAGTGGCCGTAGGCGACAAAGTACAATTACACGTAAACGGGCACTCGATACTCGTGCGCAACTCTGCCGGTGAAGACATGGGACAGATAGAACCGCGCCTTGCCAATCGCCTGATCAACTTTATGGAAGGTGGCAACCGTTACGCCGCTGCCATTCTTGCGATGGAACATGGGCAGGTACGCCTGATTATTCGCGAAGACTACCAGCATCCCAGCATGTTCGGCAAAGTCAGCTTCCCAGCGCAGGGCGGTGTCGTTGCCGAACGGGCCTACATCAAGGATAGCATGCTGCGCTATGACCGCGAGGACGAGGACGATCTTGGCAACGAAGACGAGTATTACGATGGCGGCGACGAAAGCGACGATATGACCGAGATCGACCTTGAAAGCGGTCTCGAGGGCGAAGAGTAATCAAAAAATTCGAAAGGAGAACGGCCATGAACAAAACGAAGAGGGTGGCCTGGCGCAAACACCGCATTAAAGCAAAGAAGTACAAAGAGAAGCACAAAATGCAGGCGCAGAAGCCAGGTGGCAGTGTAGCCACGTCGACAGCGCGGCGTTAAACGCCGCGCTTCCATATTTTTTCAGCATATGAGCTATGAGCAGCACGTCGCCACCCCCAATATCATCGGCCTCTGTACGCAATATCCTGACGCTGCTCGTCTCGCGTGACGCACAACTGGTGGCGGGCGCGGGAGGGTTGGAGCACAGGGTGACATGGGCCTGTCGTATGCGAGCACGCCTTCCTGCATTTGAAAGCGTGCATGGAGGGGAACTCGCTCTGCTGAGCCTGCCGCGGTTACGCCGCCTGGACGAGAACCTGCCTCATCTGCTGAAAAGCCTGCACAAAGAAGGTGTGGCAGTAGTGGCGGTTGCAGCCGCATCTCTCGAAGCACTGGGAAGCGAGGCGTGTACTGTTGCCGACCAGTTACACCTACCACTGATCTTACTTCCACCAGAGGCACCACTCGAAGAAATCGAACGCGAAGTAATCACCTTTGTCGTCAGCTTCCGCAGCGAGATCGAGCGCAAGGCTACCGAGATCTCCCACCAGTTGATGCAATTGAGTGCGCAGGGGGCAGGCGTGAAGGGCATCTGCGAACACCTCGCCCGTAGTTGTGACAGGTGGGTCATTGTGCAGGATGCCGAACAGCAAATCCGCTTCAAGGCGGCCCCACCAGGAGCGACCGGTGAAGATGCGCCATCATTCACACCCTCACTTAGCGACGAGGCACTGCTAAGACAGGGATTGGTACGGGTAGCGGTTCCTATCCTGATACGTCACGAAGCGGTCGGCTACCTGTCGCTGATCGGAAGCGACGATTTTGACTACCTGGAACGCATGATACTGGGGCAGGTGGCGCCCATCCTGGCGCTTGAATTCGCACGAGAGCGCGAACGCAGCGAGGTTGAGAGCCGCTATCACCTGGAAGCGTTCATGGATGTGCTGCAAGGGAACTACCAGCAGCCCGAGGAGATGCTGACACGTGCGCGTTTACTCGGCTACGATCTCACCACACCACAGGTTGTGGCGATCTTTGAGCTGCCGGCCTTTGATCCCGAGCCGGCTATGGGTACTCCCATGGCGCAATGGAACAGGCGCTTACGCGAGGAATTGCTGCGCGCATGGCCCACCTGCTGGGTGCTGAGTGAACCTCGACGTGTGACGGCGCTGCTTCCTCTTTCAAGCTTAGAAGAAGGGGCGGAGCAGGAACGCGAGAGCGAGAACAGCATTTTCACGCGCCTGGAGCGAGTACACGCACGCCTGCAACAAAAGAAAAATGGCAATTCCAGCGTCCTGTATTCAGGCGGAATGGGGCATATCGCCAGAAACCTGCAGGGGATTTCGCAGTCGCTGCGCGAGGCGCAGCAGGCTCTGGAGATCGGGCGCCGGCTATTCGGCGATGGACAAATCCACTCGTTTGCCCGCCTGGGCGTCTACCGGCTGCTCTTCTATCTTCACGAGCAGAGCGAACTCGCTGACTTCTACCAGGAGACGCTTGGTCCTCTGATCAACCACGATTCTCACAGCAATAGCGCGCTGATTGAAACACTGGAGGCATACTTTCGCTGCAACGGCAACCTGAGCGAGACGGCCCGCGCCATGCACCTGCATCGCAACTCGCTGCTCTATCGCCTGGGCCGCATCGAGGAAGTACTGGGGCGTTCGCTCGAAGACTCGGAACTGCGCCTATCCCTGCAAATTGCATTGAAGATCCGGCATCTGTTGAGAGATTGACAAGCGATGATTTTTCCAGTACGCTTCGGTCAACCGGCCACCAATAAAGCCCCATATGAGGAGGTCCCATGAGCGCACCCGTTTCGTTACGGCGTGTCCTGAAGTTTCGCACCATCGTCTCGACCAGTACAGGGTTAGCATACGCGGCCATCAGCTTCCTCGGCTGCGTTCAGCTTGCCTCCTACCTGGGAGGCGATTCGGGCTGGATCGCCATCCTGATCTCTGGCCTGCTGGCCGTGCTCGCCGCGCTGTGTTTTTCTGAACTGAACGCGCTCTACCCCACTGCTGCCGCCATCCGCCAGTATATGCGAGAGGCGTTTGGCGACAATTTCTCGCTCGTCATCTCCTTCGGTTACCTGCTCACAGTTGTCGCAGTCGTTGCAGCCGACAGCTACGTGGTTGGCACAGCCATCACCTTTGCATTCAGACTTCCCAACTGGGCTTCGCTCATCTGGATTCTCGCCCTGCTCGGACTGGCAATGGGCGCCAACCTGCGCGGCATCAAAATAGCCGGACTGCTGCAAGACATCACGACTTACAGCCTGCTCGCATTCGCCATCATTATCTCCCTTATTGCACTCAGCCAGCACGGTTTCCAGTTACGCACACCATTTGACGCTTTCAACCATCCCCTCAACCTCTTCACTGCCGTCGCTGTAGGCGTCTTCGTCTTCTCGGCCTTCGAGTGGGTCACGCCGCTCTCCGAAGAAATTACTGACATCAGGCTCATCCCACGTGGCATGTTCATTGCGCTTGGCCTGCTCTGTGTTTCGTATGCGCTCTTTACCGTGGCTGCCAGCAGTTTCTTGAATGTTCACAGCGCGGCAGTGATCAATTCACCCTACCCCCAGATGTTGCTGGCACAGGCCGCGCTGGGCCAGTTGGGCATCTGGCTAATGCTGATAGCTACACTCTTGACGGCGGTAATGACCTTCAATGGCGGCTTCGCCACGGCTTCGCGCTTCCTCTACGCCGCCGCACGCGAAGACACCCTCCCACCTATCTTCTCACGTATCAGCATCTCATTTGCCGTGCCATATGTGACGGTGATTGTACTCACTACTCTATCTGCGGTCATTGCCGTCATCATCTTTTTCACCAACCAGTTCACGATACTGATCCTGGTTGGCGCGGTGCTCGAAGCGCTTATTTACACGGTTGCAGGGCTCTGCGTCATTCAACTACGCCGCCGCCAGCCAGCAGCGCAACGCGCTTTCCGTATCTGGGGCGGCTGGACCATTCCCATTGCAACTATCGCAGTTTTCGGCATACTCGGCATACTGGCAGCGCTCAACATCGATCCCCAGGGCAACATCAGCCCTACACCACTCTATATCACGCTTGCAGTGTTCGCCATCTCTGCCTTCTATGTCTACCTCGGCGTACCCCGCATCCGTGCGGCCGCAGCCACACGGCGCGCTGCCTTGAGCAGGCGACGACCGAGGAGAGAGACCCAGAATACTGAAGTTAGCCAGGGGTAAGAATGAACATGAAATTACGTTTCGCCTGCTCAGCCATCATCGCCACGTGCTGTATATTACTTATGCCGCTAGCAGCGCTCGCCTGCGGCGGATTCTTCACGCCAGGGACCCCGCTGGACCAGAACATCGAACGCATCATCTTCGCCGCTGCTCCCGGCAGCATGACCGTCTACGAGCAGATCAACTACACCGGTTTGGCCAGTGATTTCGCCTGGGTGCTGCCGGTGCCATCCGTGCCTAAACTGGACACCGCCCCTATTAGCACCTTTCGCGACCTTGACCAGCAGACCGTGCCGCGCTTCATTGGGCCTGAACCGCCTCAATGCGGCCTACCTCCGCTAGGACCCCGGCCTACCGGCAGCGGTGCCCCACCTCCTGGCGGCGTCAATGTCTATGGCAGCGGCAGCGTTGGGCCATACGCCTATGACGTGATCGGTTCCAGCGATCCCACCTCGCTCACAAAGTGGCTGCTTGGACACCATTACCACATCCCCGACCAGGTACAGCCAGCCATTCAGAGCTACACCCGGGTGCATATGCTCTTTTTAGCGATGCGGCTGCAGCCGCAGGCAGGAGTACAGGACATTCAACCGGTCAAAGTGACATTCGCCACCACTCAACCGCAGATCATGATTCCACTGCGCATGGCAGCCAGCAGCGCGATGCCCCACATGGACATATTGGTCTGGATATTCGGCTCCGGGCGCTTTGTCCCACAAAACTACCAGATACTCCAGATTCGTAAAACTCAGATCGCACTTGACCCCTACGCCGGGGCCAATTACAAACAACTGGTGGAAAACGCGGCCAGCCAGGCCAACGGGCATGGTTTCATCACCGAATATGCCCAGCCCAGCAGCATGCTCTCTACTCAAGGCGATCCAACACTCGCGGACCTGCAGCAGCGCTACAGCTATGTAACCCGCCTCTACACACTCATCTCGCCGGAACAGATGACGCTCGACCCTGTCTTTACTGCACAAAGTGGGCTGCCCAACGTCAACAATGTATATGATCTTTCCAACGAGGCCGCGCCGACCACCTGTGATCCCTTTAATCTCTTCCTGGGTTCGGTTGGGCCACTTGTCTACCTGGCCGCGATCCTGGTTATCCTCGGGCTGGTAGTCGGGGGAGTTACGCTAATAAGACGGAGAGCGAGCAGTAGTTAAGATGGCAGGGAAAATGCAATGAAGAGCACAACGAAATATCTCACGCTTGTACCGTTATTCGAAGAACTACATGGTGACTGCGTTGTGGTACGGCCGTACAGGGAGAGCGACGCACAGGACCTCTTCGAGGCTGTAGGCGAGTCGCGCGAGCACCTGCGGCCGTGGCTTCCTTTCGCCGGCGCTCACCAAACGGTCGATGAGAGCCGGGGCTGGATTATCCAGCAGTTGGCCGAATGGCTGCTGCGCAGGGATATGCAGGCTGGCATCTGGGAGAAAGCAACCAATCACTACGTCGGAGGCAGCGGGCTGCATCCTCACAACTGGGAAACTGGCTATTTCGAGATTGGCTACTGGCTGCGGGCTTCGGCCACAGGTCACGGGTATATTACAGAGGCCGCACGTCTCCTGACGGAATATGCCTTTACCGCGCTGGCGGCTACCCGTGTCGAAATTCGCTGCGATGAGCGGAATGTACGCAGCGCCGCTGTCGCGCAGCGCCTTGGTTTCGTGCAGGAGGCACGATTGCGCAATCATGAGCTTGCGGTGGATGGCACGCTGCGTACGACGCTTATCTTCGCCCTCACTCCTGCCGACCGGGCCTGAACACCTTCCCGCCCGCGGCTTTGAGCAGGCGGTCACGTATGGCAAGGCCAAGGCCGTGCTCGTCGAAACTGCGGCTGAGAATGACCTGTACACCCGCCTCTTCCAGCGCGCGCAGGCTGGCAAATAATGCCGCTGCTACCTGCTCTGGAGCGGCAGCATCGCCGAGGGTACGAACGACCGCGCCGCTATCACGAAACGCCGCTATATCCTCGTCGGCCACCAGCACACCGGCACGCTCTCCTCGCTCCAGTCGACGCCGCACCTCGGCCAGCATCGCTGTGCGCATCAGTTCTTCTGGCCCATCAAAGAGCATCAGCGGAACTGCAGGCGCGTAATGGATGAGCGACTGGCCTGGCGATTGCAGGCCAGTCGTAGGGACAGCCTTGCTGGGCTGAGGCGGTTGAACACCTGGTAATACTGCACGCAGGGCTTCGAGGCTCACACCGCCAGGCCTTAGGATGGTTGGTACGGTCGAACAGAGGTCCAGGACTGTAGATTCTACCCCGACCTCACAAGATCCCCCATCGAGGATTAAGGGCACCCGCTCATCCAGGTCGGCCAGGGCATGCTGTGCGGTTGTGGGGCTGACATGCATAAAACGATTGGCGCTGGGCGCCGCGATGGGCGAACCGGCAGCGCGAATGAGGGCGAGCGCGACGGGGTGGCGCGGCATGCGCACGGCGACGGTCTCCAGCCCGGCGGTCACTAGTTTGGGCACGAGCCGGCTGCGCGGCAGGACCAGCGTCAAAGGACCCGGCCAGAACGTGCGGGCCAACAGCTTCGCCTGCCCGGAAATGGAGCTGGCCAGTTGCTCCAGGGCGTCTTCTTCAGCAATATGCACGATCAAGGGATCGTTAAACGGGCGCTCCTTGGCGATGAAGATGCGTTCCACCGCTCCCCTTTGCAGGGCAGCAGCGCCAAGGCCGTAGACGGTCTCGGTGGGAAAGACGACGACCTCTCCGGCGCGCAATAGTGCCGCTGCATACTCAATAGTTGCTGGGTCGGGATGGACGGGATCTATTGCTAAAACTTCGGTATGCATGCTTCTTGCTTTCACGTTCTTGAGGCACATGACTCTTGTATTTCTTTGAACGAGTGTAACACGACCCGTTCCTGGGAGGAATCCTTAGATCCACTGCTGGGTGCGTTTCTTTTTTTGCTTCGAGCGCAGATGGCGAGCATGACAGGGGCAAGCCCTGCCACTACTTTACACGGTCAGGGGCCGTCCCAGCGTCGTATAGTAGTGACACCCCTTGCGGGTGTCATGCCAAAAATGCACTCTATCTTCAGATCCACTGCTCGCCAACGGTTCTTTCACTCTGTACATTTCCCGTATTGACGGTAGATTTCGGTTCCAGCAGCAGCACATGCGCTTCCTCTTCAGCGACAGGACAATGTTCGACGCCCCGGGGAATGATGACGAACTCGCCTTCGTCTAGCCACATATCACGATCACGCAGCTTGATTAATAGCCTGCCCTTCACAACCAGAAACAATTCGTCCTCCGCCTCGTGGTGATGCCACACGAACTCTCCTTTGAGCTTGACCAGTTTCAGGTAAGAGTCGTTGAGTTCTCCCGCGATCTTCGGACTCCAATACTCCTGGAAGAGGCCAAATTTACCGGCAAGATTCACTTTTTCCATCGGTTACTCCTTGAAAATTTCAGAGGTTACTACTGATTATCCCTCAGAAGCATTATACAGCAATGCTCAGCCCCTTGATTTCTCTGCTAAAAGAAAGGAAAGGGGAAGCATAGTGGCCTTCACCGCTCTATGGTGAAGGCCACCGGGGTCACAACTTGCCTGGTACTTTACGATGGCAATGAATAGCTCGTCCAGGAGCGTCAGCGCGTACGCTGGTTGGAAGACCTCCTCCCACGAGCGATCAAGAACAGGGCGTAGCCGGCGCCCAGCAAGCATGTCAGCCACAGTATTACCTGGGGAGTTCCCAGTGGCAGGCCAGGCAGCCACGACGGGAGTTGAGACGCCTGGCCATCGGCAACGGCCATTGGCGGGGTTCCAAATGGCGCCAGGCGTATCACATTCCTGGAACTGATACCCAGGTCGTACGTAACCTTCGCATCGGGAGCATCCAGGCTGAGGTAGGTCAACCAGCTATCTGGCCGCATCCAACCCATGTTGCGATCGGTTGAAAGGTCATGATAGAGTGCCGGATTCATTTTTTCCTGGAACGCTACCTTCATCCCGACTGCACCGGGCACATCCGCACCCTGCGAGGACAGGCCAATTTCTGCCGCGTAATCGCTGGTATAGAGCGGGCCATCGGTCAGCAGGTAGAGGTCGGCCTGGACTTGCTGCCCGTCGAGCGCCAGCACCTCCAGGGGCACCCAGAGATGAGTTGTCGGCATGGTGATCAAGATCGGAGCTCCATCGCCCTGGAGCTGGCCGCGCGACCTGGCAGCGGCGGTATCGTATTTGGCAGCCATGAAAATCGGGCTTGCCTTGGCGTAGATGAGCAGGTGAGCGCGGGTGTCGCCATTGACGAAGAAGCCGTTCTTAGCCGCCCAGTTCAGCACCTCCTGCCCGCTGCCTCGCAGCACTGTGATATTGAGTGCCTCGACCTTCACCTGCTGGAGTACCTGCGCGGAGTCCTGGGTTCCGGCGGAGGAAAAAGCCGCTTTTGGAGCAAGGCTGAAGGTCTCGGGATGTGTTTCGCGAAAGAGACGCTGTAGGGTCCAGCCGCCCGCTTCGATCTTGATCGGCACCGCCGGGAGGGGCACTATCCAGCCGAGGTTAGAGACATTGCCCTGGTACGCGAAACTGGTGAAATAGCGCTCAATGCCGTCGTGCCAGGCAACAAGTGTGGTGGCACGAGCAAGCCGCACATCGCCGTCAGGGGCAAGCAGCCCGCCACAGGCAAAGGCAGACTGCGTTTGCAGCACAAAGAGTGCAAGCGCGAGTATAGGGATTAAAAACCGTTTACGCATCATAGGTTCCTCCTGGTTCGTTTTTTCGGGATACTCACCAACGATGACGATAGAATCTCCGGAAAAGTTCCCCTTTCATAAAATTGTTTCTCAACACCTGAGCCACTTGTGCATTTTGCTCCAAAATGGTACGCTGGCTCTGATGAGTCTTTCAGAGCAATGATTCTCCCTGAGTGCGTCTCCGTAGTGGGCTAACGGCTAATCTTCTGTACAGAACACGAGGGGGTGAGTCTATCCCCACAAGGTTGGAGCTTCGCTCTCGCTCCCTCTGTTCTCAGGTAGACCCATGAAGTAAGGAGGAATGCCAGCAAGTCAAAGTGTATCCAACGTCGATCACATCTGCTGCTGTCTTTCGTCTGAACCGAAGCCTCCCCGTGTGGGCATTTGGTCGCTGAGAAAAGGGCGCCTCACCCCGTCTCCAGAGTGGAGGGAGATGCTACCGAGGCACAGGGTAAGGACTGCTTGCCCTGAGTGAACACTCAAAGAAAGAAGGATACCCGATGTCAACACAAGACAACAAGGCTCTTGTTCAGCGGTTCTTTGAGGAGGTCATTAATCAAAAGAACCTGGCTGCACTTGACCACTTCGTCTCCCCCACTGCTGTCAACCATACCGTACCTTCGGGCCTACCCCAGGGGCCGAGCCAATTTCTCAATATGCACCTCACTGCCTTCCCTGACGTGAAAGCTACCGTGGTGGACCTGCTGGCTGACGGGGACAAGGTGGTGGCCCTGGTCAGCATCCATGGCACCCACCAGGGTGCGTTCAGGGCAGCCTCTCCCACCGGCAAGCCGATCACCGTGATGGCAATCAACATCTTCCGCATCGAGAATGGCAAGATGGTGGAACATTGGGGTCTGGCTGACCGGCTCAGTGCGCTCCAGCAATTGGGCATTGTCCCTCCGCCAGCATAGGTGCGCTAATGCTCTCTGCGTCTGGGTTCAGTGAGGAGACGAGGGACTCGGTGGCGTGAAGCTGCCGAGTCCTTTGTGGTTGCAAGACGTGCGCTCTGCTTGAGCATACAGGGGGTGGCCCCCATAGGCGCGGACTTTAGGCCACCGCCAACTCCTTTCCGCTTTTCCACAAAGGAGAAGTGAGGGCAAGGAGGTGTGCGCGGATCTCGGTCTCCTGATGCCCACGTTTGCGACGACGTTGGCCGAAATAGCGGAGCAGCCAGGGCAAACAAGCATACAAGCGCTGCTCACTCCAGCCTCCCCACACGACCTGCTTGAGGTGCTGCACCCCGATGGCGGTCAAGGTCCAGGTACTCAGTATGCGCGCCATCGGCTCGCTCGTCTCTTGATCGGGTTCCGTTGCGAGCTCTTGCAGTACTTCTCGTATCACTTGAGCCTCTTGTTCGTACAAGGCCCAGCCGATCAGGAGCAAGTGGACGACCAGACTGGCCCGTTCAAGCTGTTGCCAGCGCAGCACATGCAGCTGCAAAAACGTTTTCATGCGTTTAAAGAGCAATTCGATCTGCCAGCGCGCTCGATAGAGCTGCAAAACCAAGGCATTGGGCCAGTCCTGCTCCCAAAGCGTCGTCACGATCACCACCCATTCTGCCCACCACAGCGTCTCTTCCTTGAGCTGCTTGCCCTTGGCCTTCGCCTTGGCTGCTTTGGTCTCTCTCGCCCTTATCGCTTGGTCGTTGGGCAGATGGGTGAGGATCACCCGCACATACGCCCGCTGCCCCTTGCCCGGCAACTTGATCCACCCAAAGAGGCTTTTGCTTGCTCCATGCTCCAACCCTTTGGCCTGCGCTCGCACCTCCATCACCGTGCCATCTTCCTCCTCTAGACGCAGGTCATGCCCATGACGTCGGACGACCACCTGCCCTCCCTGCTTGATCACTGTCGCCACATAGCCTTGTCGATAGCCACTGTCACTCACGTAAATCCAGTTCCGATGCACGACCTCGACTGGGATCGACTCAGCCTGATGTCGGTCACTGACTACCACATGATCCATCCGCCCTGCCAGCAGATCATAGCCCAGATGCAAGCGTACATCATCTCCTGTTCCTCCAATCACCTTGATGGAAGAGAAATCCACCAGCACAATCCCTGTTCCTGTGAGCCCCTTGGGAAGCCAGGTCGGCCGCTGCGCCATAGCGATCAGGGTTCCCAACAGCCAACTGATCCAGCGCTCTGCTCGCTGCAGGCGCTTGCGCCAGGCTTTCTCCGACAAGCACCCAATCCCTGTGAGTACGGCCCATATGCCTAACCCGCGAAAAGAGAGACCACAAAGCGCATAGACGAGCAATCCTCGCAGCAGGTCTGCTGCCGTGCGCAACTGGCGGATGCGCACAAATGCTCCTAACGCTCGGGCTTGTGCTTCTAATGCCTCGGGCAAGCGGGGCAGGATTTCCTGGCTCCATTGTTCATTCAAAAGTCTCTCCAGTTGCTCTTGGCTCGGTAATGCGCTATGCTGCTTTGGTGAAGACATGGTGGCTCCTCCTGATGAGTCTTTCTCGGTTTGAACTACTCTATCAGAAAAGCCTCCCTGTCTGCGTTTTCCCCTCCTTTTTTCCTAAAGTCCGCGCTTATGGGGGT
>WNGP01000527.1_pt1 | contig 31723 bp, 35 predicted proteins | sample 5407671 | NCBI WGS metagenome assembly WNGP01 (sample SAMN13153381, study PRJNA577476) | soil metagenome | isolation source: 40 cm soil or saprolite under Garry oak tree replicate 2 | place: USA:California | collected 2016-06-15 | reverse complement strand
TATCTCGCCCAGGCAAAGCTCCCCAAGGTCGATGCGGGCCATGCCGCGGCGCGGCAGACCGAGGCCGAGGTGGGCGGGCGCACGCGCCGGCTGCTCGAGGTGAACGGCCACCGCAGCGTCGACGCCTTTCACCGCGAGCTCGGCCGCCTCACGTGGGACCGCTGCGGCATGTCCCGCAACGCCGCGGGATTGAAGGATGCGATCCAGCGGATCTGCGTGCTGCGCGAGGAATTCTGGGAGGACGTGTACGTCGGTGGGCGGGGCGAGGACTTGAACCAATCGCTCGAGCACGCGGGGCGCGTCGCGGACTTCTTCGAGTTCGCCGAGCTGATGTGCCACGATGCGCTCGAGCGCGAGGAGTCGTGCGGCTGCCACTTTCGCGAGGAGTACCAGACGCCCGAGGGGGAGGCAAAGCGCGACGACGCGCGCTTCAGCCACGTCGCCGCGTGGGAGTTCTCGGGCGTCGGGAAGGCACCGGTGCTGCACCGCGAGCCGCTCGAGTTCGAGGCCGTGCACCTCGCGCAGCGGAGCTACAAGTGAAGCTCACGCTCCACGTGTGGCGCCAAGCGGGCCCGATCGCGCTGGGGAAGTTCGTGCGCTACGACGTGGCGGACGCGAGTCCCGACATGTCGTTCCTCGAGCTGCTCGACGTGCTGAACCAGCAGTTGATCGCGCGCCGAGAGGAGCCGATCGCGTTCGATCACGACTGTCGCGAAGGGATCTGCGGTGCGTGCGGCCTGGTGATCAACGGGCGGCCGCACGGCCCCCAGCGCGCCACCACGGCGTGCCAGCTGCACCTGCGGCACTTCGCCGACGGCGCCGAGCTCTGGATCGAGCCGTGGCGGGCGCGCGCGTTCCCGATCGTCAAGGACTTGGTCGTGGACCGGGCGGCCTTCGACCGCATCGTCCAGGCCGGGGGGTTCATCACGGCGCGCACTGGCAGCGCGCCCGAAGCGAACTCCATTCCCGTGCCGAAGCTGGCCGCCGACCGGGCGATGGACGCCGCGGCGTGTATCGGGTGCGGCGCGTGTGTGGCGGCGTGCCCCAACGCGTCGGCCATGCTGTTCGTGGCGGCCAAGGTCTCCCACCTCGGCCTGTTGCCGCAGGGCCAGCCCGAGCGCTACACCCGCGTGACGAAGATGGTGGCGCAGATGGACGCCGAGGGCTTCGGCGCCTGCACCAACCACGGTGAGTGCATGGCGGCGTGCCCCAAGGAGATCTCGATCGACTTCATTGCGAGGTTGAATCGGGACTACATCAAGGGCGCTTTTCTATAGTTTCACCGCCGCCATCGTCTCCTTCACAGCGTCGGCGGACTTCTTCAGCGCGGTGCGCTCCTCTGCCGACAGCTTGACCTCGAGGATTTGCTCCAACCCCTTGCGCCCCAGCTTGCACGGCACGCCGCAGTAGATCCCCGAGAGCCCGTACTCTCCCTCCAGCCACGCAGCACACGGGAGCACGCGTTTCTTGTCGCGCACGATCGCCGCGACCATCTGCACGACCGCGGCCGACGGCGCGTAATACGCCGAGCCCGTCTTTAAGAAGCTCACGATCTCGGCGCCGCCGTTGCGGGTGCGGTCGACGATCTTGGCGAGCGTCGCCTGGTCGAGAAGCTGGCTGACCGGGATGCCCGAGACGGTGGTGTAGGAGACGAGCGGCACCATCGTGTCGCCGTGGCCGCCCAGCACCATCGCCTGGATGTCCTCGACCGAGACATCCAACGCCTCGGCCAGGAAGGCGCGGTAGCGCGCCGTGTCGAGCACGCCGGCCATGCCGAGCACGCGCTCGCGCGGGAAACCCGTCACCTGCTTCGTCACCCAACACATCACGTCGAGCGGGTTCGAGACGACGACGACGATCGCCTGGGGGCAGTGCTGCTTGATCTGCTGGGAGACCTGTTTCACGATGTCGGCGTTGGTGCGGACCAGGTCGTCGCGGCTCATGCCGGGCTTGCGGGCGATGCCCGCCGTGACGACGACCAGCTCGCTCCCGGCCGCCGGGGCGTAGTCGTTAGCGCCGATCACACGCGCGTCGAACCCCTCGATCGGCGCCGACTCCCACTGGTCGAGCGCCTTTCCTTGGGGCACGCCCTCGATCACGTCGACGAGGACGACGCGCCGGGCGAGCTCCTTTTCGGCGAGGCGTTGGGCGGCGGTGGCGCCGACGTTGCCGGCGCCGACGACGGTGATCTTGTCGAACATGGGTCCTGAGGTGACGAGCGGCGGTCAGCCGCCCCGGGTGTGCATCTCGCGGTGTGGGTCGGCGCGCAGGTCTGCGATCGGGTACAGCGCGCTGCGCTCCCGGACCGCTAGCCGCTCTTCCGCCCCGCGGTCGGCGCGGTGCTGCCATGTGTCGCGCAACAGCTGGGCGAGCTCGGCGTCGCTCACCCCCGCGCGCAGCCGCTCCCGCAGATCGACCCCGCTCTTCGCGTACAGGCAGAGGAACCAGGTGCCGTCCGCCGTCAGCCGGCTGCGGTCGCAGGCGCGGCAGAATGGTGCGGTGGTAGACGCGATGATGCCGAAGCTCGTCCCGTCGGCGAGCCGGAATCGCTCGGCCGGAGCGCGGCCGTCGGCCGCAATCGGCTCGATCGCACCGTAGCGCCGGGCCAGCACCTCGAGCATCTCCCGCTGCGACACGACCTGCTCCATCGACCAGCGCGTCGCGCCACCCACGTCCATGTACTCGATGAACCGCACCTCGGCATCATGAGTGCGGGCGAACTCGACCAGATCCGCCAGCTCGTCGTCGTTGAATCCCCGGATCACGACCGCGTTGAGCTTGAGCTTCGCGAAGCCTGCCTTGCGGGCCGCCGCGATGCCCTCGAGCACATCGGCATGCCGCGGGCTCTTCGCGAACGCGAGCATGCGCTCGGGGCGCAGCGTGTCGAGGCTCACGGTCGCCCGTTGCAGGCCCGCGGCCTGCAGCGCCGCGGCGTGCTTCGCGAGCAGCAACCCGTTCGTCGTCAGCGCGAGGTCAGTGATACGCGCGTCGCAGGCGATCATCTCGACCAGCGTGGGGAGGTCGTGCCGCAGCAGCGGCTCCCCGCCGGTGAGCCGGACCTTGTGCACCCCGAGCCCGGCGAACACTCCCACCAGCCGCGCGATCTCCTCGAACGTGAGGATCGACTCGCGCGGCAGCCAGACGTAGTCGTCCTCGGGCATACAGTAGCGGCACCGCATGTTGCAGCGGTCCGTGACCGAGACCCGCAGGCTCGTGAGCGGGCGGCCGAACGTGTCGCGCAGCACGTCAGACATGGGCGGGTCTGGTCGTTGGACGACCGGAGGGATCGACCCACACTTCACTGCCGTCCGCGCGCAGCTCCTTCTTCCACACGGGCACGCGCCGCTTCACCTCTTCGATCACGTAGCGGCACGCCTCGAACGCCTGCGCCCGGTGCGGCGCCGCCGTGACGATCGCGATGCTCGCCTCGCCCACCGGGATCCGCCCCAGCCGGTGCCGCACGGCGACCCGAGCGCCGGACCAGCGCTCCCGGACCTCCGCGACGATGCGACCCAGCTCCCCGTCGACCATCTCCTCGTAGGCGGAGTACTCGATCGCGGTCACGCCCTGCTCTTCCGGGCCGTCGCGCACGGTCCCGAGAAACACGCACGTGCCGCCGCACTCGGGAGAGGAGACCTCGGCGAGCAGGGCGTCGAGGGAAATGGGAGAGCGAATGAGATAGGTCATGGCCATTCACCCGCCCGCTATAGGGGGTAAGAGCGCCACCTCGTCCCCGTCCCGCACGCTGGCGTCCAGCTTCACGTGCTGCAAGTTCACCGCTGCGAGGGGGCGCTCCGGTAAGGCCTGGCCTCCGGGGAACTCGTCGCGCACGCGCCGCACCACATCGCCCACCGTGGCGGGGAGCGGCACTGCCACCGCTGCCTCCGCCCGGCCCACGAGCTCCGCATAGCGGGCGAAAAAGCGCACGCGAATCGTACCGGATGGCGAGGGACGCTCCATGTTGCTTGAGAAGATAGCCCTCCTCACCCGCCCGTGGAACCGGTCGTGAGACCGCGCCACAGCTTCGTCTGCTTCGGGGTCGCGGCGGTCGCTTGCGTCAGGGTGAACGCCGTAGTACTGCGCTCGCGCACCTGCGTCGTGAGCGTCACGGTCTGGCCGCCGCGTTGCGCGGTGATCGTGAGCGGCGCACCCGCCTGGCCGCGGTACTGCTGCCGGAATTTCGCCGCCCAGTCGCCGTCGGGGCGCGTCTCCAGGTCTCCCACCTTCAATAGTTCGTCCCCGAGCGCGAGCCCCGCGGCTTCGGCGGCGCTCCCCGGGACGATGTCTCGCACGACCAGCTTTCCCTGCTCGCCCGGCTGCGCGTTCACGCCGAGGAACGGGACCGAGCTCGTCTTGCGCGTCACGGCGATCCCGGCTTTCGCAAACACGCTCTCGTATGGCAACGGCTCGCGGCCGTTGATGTAGCGCTGGTAGAAGCCGTCCACGTCGGACATGCCGAACTCCCGCAACAGCCCGAGTAGATCGGCGGTGCCGAAGCCCTTGTGCTTCTGGTAAAACCGGGCGTACAACGCCCGCATCACGTCGTCCAGGCTGCTCTTGTTGTCCGTGGCGTCACGGATCGAGACGTCGAGCAGCATCCCGGTGAGGGCGCCTTTGGGGTAGTAGAGCTGGGAGCTGTTGACGAACACCTCGTTGATCCACGTCGCCGCGCTGCCGTCTTCCTCGCTCCACGGCTCCGGCGCCGACTCCACCTCCTGCATGTCTTTCACGGCGTTGCTCAGGAACTGCTCGGGCGTCCACAGTCCGGACCGCACGTTGGTCAAGTCGGCGTAGTAGTCGGTCACGCCCTCCGACCACCACAACAGCGGCGTGTACTGCTCGCCGTGATAGTCGTACGGCCACATCTCGGCGGGGCGGATCCGCTTGACGTTCCACAAATGGAAATACTCGTGGGACATGAGCGGCACCATGAAGTCCCCGAAGTTCCCCGCCGCGTCCGCGAACGCGCCTTGCGGCATGATGTCGAACTGCGCCGCGCTGTGCTCCAGACCGCCGCCGAAGCTGATCGGCTCCCGGATGACGTTGAAGAACACCGTGTAGTGCTCGTACGGCGGTCCCCCCATGAGCCCGTTCTCGGTCTTCGCGATCCGCTCGACGTCGCTGCGCATGTTGCGTGCGACCGCGGGCGTGTAGGCGTCGGCCGGCCAGACGGCGATCCGGATCCACTTGCCGTCGACCTGCACCGAGTCGAGGCTGTACTTGCCGACGAACGTTTCCGCATCCACCAGCTCGTGATAATCGGATGCGTTGTAGGGCCCCGTTCCCGATCCCGCCAGCGCGGTCGTCACCTGCCAGCCCGCGGGCAGGTTGAAGCGCAGCTGCGCGGGGCGCTGCAGCTGTCCCTCTTCGTACAAAAACAGATTCGTGCCGAGGAACTGTCCGAACTCACCGTTGATACGCGCCAGTGACAAGTCCACGGTGTCGGCCAGGTAGTCGAATTCGACGGTCACGCGATCGCTCCGGCCGGTGGTGACGCGCCACGTGTCCTTGTCGAAGCGGTCCCAAAACAGCGCCTGGCCCGCGGGGCTCTTCGCGCCGAAGTGCCGCACGTAGCGCGCATAGTTCTGGATCTCGTAGGCGCCCGGACTCCAGGCCGGCAACGACAGGTACAGTGTGTCGCGCCCGCGGGCGGGAAACTCGGCCTTCACGTGGAACAGCTTGGCGGCGGGCGACGGAACGGCCACTTCGTAATTGACGGTCTGCGCGGACAACGGGACGGCGACGAGCAGGGCGACGAGCAGACGCACTGGGTGAGCTCCGCGAGTGGTGTGAGGGATCAGTACCCCGTGCAAAACAAAGCGGCCCAGACGGTTAGTCCGGGCCGCCGACGGCGCGTGAACGCCAGCGTCAGGGCGTCACCTTCTCGCTCGCCTCCGCGACCATCGCGCGCAACTCCTTGCTGGGCTTGAACACCGGCACGGGGCGCGCCGCGACCTCTACCGGGTCGCCGGTGCGCGGGTTGCGGGCCATGCGCGTCTTGCGCTGCCGGATCTTAAAGGTCCCAAACCCGCGTACCTCAATGTTATGCTGCTCGGCGAGCGCGGCTTTCACGGCGTCGAGAAATGAATCGACAACGCGCGCGCAGTCCTTCTTGGAAATCAGGGGACCAGCGGTGCGTGCGATCTGCGCGGTGACCTTCTCGACCAGATCCGCCTTCGTCATCCGTCCCCCTTGCAGGGCCCAAGGGCAGTCAAGACGAGGGGCCAACATACGGGCTTACCTATTGTGTGTCAAGAGCTTGGAGGAACTGCTGAAAGTGCCCTTGCGCGTCGTGCGGGCCGGGTGAGGCCTCCGGGTGGTACTGCACCGCGAAGATCGGGTATTCCCGGTGCTTCACGCCTTCGACCGTACCGTCATTGAGGTTGAGGTGGGTCACCTCAAGCGCCTTCGCACCCGGAACGCCGCCCGTGTCGCCGCGCACCGCGAACCCGTGGTTCTGTGACGTTATAAGTACTTGTCCTGTCGCAACATCGCGCACTGGATGGTTCCCCCCCCGATGCCCGTATGGCAGCTTCACGGTTTCGCCACCCAAGGCGAGGCCGAGCAGCTGATGACCGAGACAGATGCCGAAGATCGGCAGCGTGCCGTCGGCCAACTCGCGCAGCGTCGCGACCGCGTACGTGACGGCGGCCGGATCGCCGGGGCCGTTGGAAAGGAACAGACCGTCGGGCTCGAGCTCGCGCACTTGCGCGGCCGAGGTCGCGGCCGGCACGACCGTGACGCGGCAGCCATACTGCAGGAACAGCCGCACGATGTTGCGCTTCATGCCGTAGTCGTACGCGACGATGTGGCGGCGGGCGTCGGCCGGCCCTGCACAGTAACGCTGCGCGATGGTCGCGCGCGTCGCGAGGTCGAGGCCGTCCATCGAGGGACTCGCGGCGAGCGCGGCGCGCACGTCGTCGCTCGGTTGCGCGCCCGGCGCGACCGCGCCGCGCATCGCGCCCTTCGACCGAATGTGGCGGGTGAGCTGGCGCGTGTCGACGTCCGCGATAATCGGCACGCGCGCCTCCGCCAGCCAGTCGGCGAGCGCTCCCGTCGATCGCCAGTTGGACGGCTTGATCGACAGCTCGCGCACCACCACGCCGGCCACGCGCGGCCGGTCGGATTCGATGTCCTCGAGATTGATGCCGTAGTTGCCGATCATCGGGGCCGTCATCACCACGATCTGCCCGAGATACGACGGGTCGGTGAAGACCTCTTGGTAGCCGGACAGGTTCGTGGTGAAGACGACTTCGGCGTAGGTCCGCTCGAACGGGATGGGCGCGGTACCGGGGAACCATGCGCCGTCCTCGAGCAGCACGTAGGCTGGAGCAGGCTCAGCGATCAGGAGGTCTCCGGCCGGACGACGGATTGGACGGCGGCGGGGACTGCGGCGGCTTCTGCGGCGTGGATTGCAGCGGCAGCGGCGTGGGGAGCACCGGAGCCGGCGGCGGCGCCGTCGTGTCGATCACCGAGCGCGGGGCGCTGGTCTGCGCGGACATGATGGCGAGCACGAGCGACAGGAACAGAAACATCCCCGCGGACCACCACGTGAGCTTGGTGAGCAGGGTCGTCGCCTGACGCCCGCCCATGAACTGCTCGGTACCGGCGCCTCCGCCGAGCGACGCCAGCCCGCCCCCCTGCCCCGCCTGCAGCAGGATGGCCGTCGTCAGCACCAGCGAGTCGAGGATGAGAACGCTGACCAGGAAGCCGTACATGCGCGCGGGCGGATAATACCTAGGCCGCGCCGGTTTGCACAAGCTCGGCCCAGCTCGCGGGATCGAGCGACGCGCCGCCGACCAGCACGCCGTCGAGCTCCGGCTCCGCGAGCAGCTCGGCGATGTTCTTGAGATTCACGCTGCCGCCGTACAACACGCGTGCCTGCGCCACGCCGCGGGCGGCGAGCCAGGCACGAATCTCCCGGTGCACGGTGGCGGCGTCCCGGGGCGTGGCATTTCTGCCCGTGCCGATCGCCCACACCGGCTCGTACGCCGTCGTGATCTGGCCGAGCTTCCCCGCTTCCATTCCGCCGAGCGCCCCTGCCAGCTGCCGCGTGACGACGGCGAGCGTGTGCCCGGCCTCGCGCTCCGCGAGCGTCTCGCCGACGCACAGGACAGGGGCGAGGCCCGCCGCCAAGGCCGCGCCCACCTTCTTACGCGTGTCTTCGTCGGTCTCACCGAAGACGTGGCGGCGCTCCGAGTGGCCCACGAGGGTCGCCTTGGCGCCGGCCTGGGCGACGAGCGGACCCGACACGGCGCCGGTGAAGGCTCCTTTGGGCTCCCAATGGATGTCCTGGGCGCCGACTAGCAGGTCGGCGCGCTCGCGCGCCGCCTGCGCCGCCGCCTCCAGCGACACGGCGGGTGGGAAGAACCATACCTCGCATTGCTCGCGCGGCTGGTAGCGCGTGCGGAACGTCTTGAAGTAGGCGCGCGCCTCGTCGGGCCCGATGTGCATCTTCCAGTTGGCGGCGAACCGGAGGGGGCGGCTCACGCGTCCTCCAGCGCCGCCACGCCCGGAAGCGGCTTGCCCTCCAGGAACTCGAGCGACGCGCCGCCGCCGGTCGAGACGTGGGTGAACGCGTCCTCCAGGCCGGCGACGGCGGCCGCCGAATCGCCGCCGCCCACCACGGTGACGGCACCGCGTTTCCCCGCCTCGACCATGGCGTCCGCAACGCTCCGCGTGCCGGCGTCGAACGGCGGCGTCTCGAACACCCCCATGGGCCCGTTCCAGAAGATCGTCCGGGCTCCGACGATGCGGGCGCGGTAGTCGAGCCGGGTGGTCTCGTCGATGTCGAAGATGGCGAACCCGGCCGGGACGCGGTCGCTCGGGACCTCACGCCGCTCGGCGGCGCGCTCGAGGCTGGGCGCGACGACCGCGCCGCGCGGCAGGATCAGCTTCGCGCCCGCCTTGGCGAGGATGGCCTTGGCGACGTCCTCCTTGTCGCGCTCCACCAGCGAGCTGCCCACGCCGAACCCGATGGCGAGGAAGAACGTGCTCGCCATCGCCCCGCCGATGAGGATCTGGTCCACCCGCGGCAACAGCGCTTCGATCACATCGATCTTGCCCGAGATCTTGGCGCCGCCCAGCACCGCGAGGAACGGTCGCCGCGGCTGGTCGAGCGCGTCGCCCAGGTAGCGCAGCTCCCGCTCCATCAGGAAGCCCGCGACGGCGGGCTTGAGCAGGTGCGCAACGGCCTCCGTGGAGGCGTGCGCCCGATGCGCCGAGCCGAACGCGTCGTTCACGTAGAGATCGCCCAGCGCCGCGAACGTCGCCGCGAGCGTGGGATCGTTGGCTTCCTCGCCCGGCCAGAACCGCGTGTTCTCGACCAACGCGATGCCGCCCCGCGGGAGCCGGCGGGTGACCGCGGCGCCCGCGTGCGGGTCGGGAATGAACTCGACCGGGGTCCCGAGCAGCCGTTCCAGGTCCCGCGTGATCAGCTTGAGCGAAAGCTTGGGGTCGGCCCCCTTGGGACGACCGAGGTGCGACAGCAGCACGACCCGGGCGCCCTTGTCACGCAGGTACTCGATGGTGGGCAGGGCGGCTTTGAGGCGCGTCTCGTCCGCGACGCGGCCGTCCTTGAGGGGCACGTTGAAATCCACGCGCACCAGCGCGCGCCTGCCATCGAGGGCCTCGGGTGGGAGGTCCCGCAGGCGGCGCTTCGTCACTGGGCGGCGATGTAGGCGAGCAGGTCGACGCAGCGCGCCGAATAGCCCATCTCGTTGTCGTACCAGGACGACACGTGGACGAGCGTCCCATCGATCACGTTGGTGGACAGCGCGTCCACCACGCTGGAATACAGGCTCCCGATGTAATCGCTCGAGACGAGCGGCTCGTCGCTCACGTCGAGAATCCCCTTGAGACTCGAGCCCGCGGCTTCTTTGAACGCGCCGTTCACCTGCTCGACGGTCGCGGCCTTCTCCACCTCGACCGTCAGGTCCACGAACGAGACGTCCGGTGTCGGCACCCGCAGCGAGATGCCGTCCATCTTTCCCTTCACCTCCGGGATCACGAGGCCCGTGGCCTTGGCCGCGCCGGTGGTGGTGGGAATGATGTTCAGCGCCGCCGCGCGGGCGCGCCGCAGATCCTTGTGAGGCAGGTCGAGGATCTGCTGGTCGTTGGTATAGCTGTGCACCGTCACCATGTAGCCGTGGCGAAAGCCCCAGTGGTCCATGACGACCTTCACCACGGGGACGAGACAGTTTGTCGTGCAGGAAGCGTTCGAGATGACGTGATGCTTCGCGGGGTCGTACTTCCGGTGGTTCACGCCCATCACGATGGTGATGTCCTCGCCCTTGGCGGGGGCGGAGATCACGACTTTCTTGGCGCCGGCGGCGAGGTGCTTCGCGGCGGCGTCGCGGTCCGTGAAGCGGCCCGTGCTTTCCAACACCAGCTCGACGCCCAGGTCCTTCCACGGCAGCTTCTCGGGCTCCTTGATGGCCGACACCTTGATCGGCTTGCCGTTCACCACGATCGCGTCGCCCCGCGCCTCCACGGTGCCGCCGAACCGGCCGTGCACCGAGTCGTACTTGAGCAGGTGGGCGAGCGTCTTCGTGTCGGTGATGTCGTTCACGGCGACGAACTCGAGCGCCGACTGCTTCATGAGAACGGCGGCGCGCAGCACGTTGCGCCCGATCCGCCCGAACCCGTTGATGCCCACACGAACCGCCATCGTCGCTCCTCAGGTGAAATCCGGTAGGGTCGCTCGCCCGAACGTCACGCCCAGCACGGTGCGGGCGCCGCCCTGCTCCAAGGCCCGCGCCGCCTCGGCGAGCGTGGCGCCGGTGGTGAAGACGTCGTCCACAAGAATAATTGCGGATTGGATGGTGCGGCCTTCAATCCGCAATCCGCAATCGACAATCCGCAATTGAAACGCCCCCGCCACATTCGCCAGCCGGGCTTCCGGTGTCAACGCCGTCTGCGTCGCCGTCTCCCGCACCCGCGCCAGCAGGTCCACCACCGGCCGCCGCCAGCGGCGCGCCAGGGCGCGGGCCAGTCGCTCGCTCTGGTTGTAGCCGCGCTCCCGCAGGCGTTGCCGGCCCAGCGGCACCGGGACGAGCCAGGCGGCGTCGCGCCCCGGCAGCGCGATCCCCGCCACCGCGTCGACGAGGTCGTCGGCGATGCGGGCCAGCGCCCCGTACTTGAGGGCGTGCACCGCGTCGCGCGCCCCGGCCTCGAGCCACACCGCGGACCGCACGATGCGCAGCGCGCCGGGCCAGTCGGCGCACAGCCGGCACGGGCCGAAGTGCGGCTCGGGCTGGCCGCAGCGCCCGCACCAGGGAGGCCGCACGGCCCGCCAGCGATGGCGGCAGACGTCGCACACCACACGGCCGGAGCGGGCGTACGACAGGAGGGCGTGGCAGAGGGCGCACTCCGCCGGGAGCAGCAGCTGCTCGAGCGCCTCACGCACGTAACGCACGGTTCACCGCGGCGCGCATGACCTCCACCGGGGGGGCGTGACCGGGAAAGAAGCGACCGAACGCCGCGACGCCCTGCTGCACCAGCATCTCGCGCCCGTCGTGGGCGGGGATACCCGCGGCGCGCAGTGCGCGCACCCACCGGGTGCCGCCGCGACAGTACACGAGGTCGAGCGCCGCGCTGAGTCGCTCGGTACGCGCGGGGTCGAGCGGCAACGGATCGGTCTCCTTCAGGCCTAGCGGTGTGGCGTTGATGGCGACCTCGGGCTCGAGCGCGCCGCGGGCCGGCTGCACCCGCGCCCCGCGGCTCTTGGCCCAGTCGGCGAAGCGCTGGGCGCGCGCCGCGTCACGCGACAGTACGTGCACCTCCGCCTCGAGCTCGGCCGCGGCGACGGCGACCGCCCGCGCGGCGCCGCCGGTGCCGATCAGCAGCCAGCGCCGGGCGCCGTCCACGTCGAGCTGCCTGAGGCACGCCAGCACGCCGGGGACGTCCGTGTTGTCGCCCACCAGCTCGCCGCGCTCGGTCCAGAACGTATTGCACGCGCCCACGCGGGCGCACAGATCCGTTTTGCGCGCCATGCATCGTTCCGCCGCCTCCTTGTGCGGGACGGTGACGTTCCCCGACCCGCCCACCACCGCCAGGGCGGCGAGGACCGGCGGGAGCGCTTCCGCGGGCGTCGGCAGCGCGACGTACACGGCGTCGAGGCCGAGCGCACGCAGCGCGGCGTTGTGCATGGCGGGGGACAGCGAGTGGGTGACCGGGTCGCCGATCACCGCGAGCAGCCGCGTGCTAGCGCTGATTTCCACCGCTCGCGAACTCTTTGACGATCCGCTCCACTGCGGTGTCGATCAGGGCTTCGAGCTCGACGCAGGTGTCGCGGTAGACCTCGAGGTCGCCCCCGAACGGATCGCTCACCTCCGCGGCGTCGCCCTCACGCCCGGCGTACTCGCCCAGCACGAAGACGTGACTCTCGCCGCCCAGCTCGTCGACGCGGGCGCGGTGATGGCGCGCCATGGTGAGGATGAGGTCCGCCTCCTCGACCAGCTCCCGCGTGAGCAGGCGGGCGCGGTGGGCCGAGAGGTCGAGCCCGCGCTCCAGCCCCACGAGGTACGCGCCCTCCGACACGGGCGCGCCGTCCCACGCCCCCGTCCCGGCGGACGCCACGTCGAGGCCGTCGATGCCGCGCTGCGCCAGGGCGCGCTGCAGCAGCGCCGCGGCCAGCGGGCTGCGGCAGATGTTGCCGGTGCAGACCAGGAGGATCCGCTTCGTTTTCGTGTGCTCCATTACGGCGCCAGTCGCCCCGCGGCGCGTCGCAGCTCGGCGAGCGTGATCGCCCCTTCGCGCACCAGCCGGGGCTCGGGTTGCGTGCAGTCAACCACGGTCGAGGGGGGGGAGTTCCCCAACACGCCCCCGTCCAGCACCAGCAGCGTGCCGGCCGCCACGGCGGCCGCGAAATCGCGCGTGATCGCGGCGGCCCCCGGCGCCGGCGGCTGGCCCGGCAGATTGGCCGAGGTGGACGTTACCGGCTCGCCCAGGGCCTGCACCAGCTGCGCCATCCCGCGGTGCGACGTCCAGCGCACGGCGATCCCGCCCTCGGGCCCGCGCAGCAGGTCGGGCAGCCGGCCGCTCCCGCCGGGGAGCACGAGCGACAACGGCCCGGGCCAGAACGCCCGGGCCAGCGCGCTCGCCGCGGCGCTGAACGCCAGACCTTGCGCTTCGGCCATGTCGCGATGGCTCACGAGCAGGAGAAACGGCTTGTCCGGCCGCCGCCCCTTGAGGCGCTGCAGCGCGACCACGTCGGCCTCGAGCGGCCGCGAGCCCACGCCGTACACCGTTTCGGTCGGGTAGGCGATCAACCCGCCCGCGCGCAGGTGAGCCGCGGTGGGCGCGAGGGCCGCCTCGACCTGCGCGGCCGTACGGAACGGAATCGGGTTCACCGCAGCTCACGCGCCAACGCCTCGGCGATCCGGAAGTCGTCCGCCGTCGTGACCTTGAGATTGTGCGGGGTATCGGGGATCACCTCGACTGCGAACCCGGCGCGCTCGCACAGCTCGGCATCGTCGGTTGGGACGGCGTCCTCCTTCCGCAGCCGGGCGTACGCCTCGTCGATCATCGCCCGTGGGAACCCCTGCGGCGTCTGCGCGCGCCACAGCAGTTGGCGCGAGACGGTTCTCGTGATCCGGTTTCCCTCGACGACCTCTTTCACGGTGTCGTGCAACGGCACCGCTGCGACGGCGCCCACGCCCGCGCGCGCCCGCGCGATCACGGTGTCGATCGTCTCGCGACTGACGAACGGCCGCGCGCCGTCGTGCACCACCACGACGCTCGCGCCCGGCGGCAACGCCCGCAACCCCGCCCGCACCGATTGGGCCCGCGCGGCGCCGCCGGGCACGAGGCGGAGGCGATCCCCGACCAGCTTTCCCAGCCACTCGGGCGGCCGCTCGGCGACGCTGGCGGGCAGCGCCACGACCACCTGGCTCACCGCGGGGTGCGACGTGAACGGTCGCAGCGTCCGCAGCAGCATCGGTACTCCGTGGATGGGACGGAACTGCTTGGGCTCTCCCGGTCCGGCGCGGACGCCGGCGCCCGCGGCCACGATCACCACTCCGACGTCAGGCGGCGAGGCGACGGGCGAGCTCACCGATCCCATCCACCCCGACCATGTCGAGATCGGCGACGCTCCCGCGCGAGCGCGCCGACAGGAAGACGCGCCGGAATCCCTGGCGGGCCGCCTCCGCGAGCCGCCGCTCCACGCCCGCCACGGGCCGGACCTCCCCGCCCAGTCCTACCTCGCCAAGAAACAGCGCGTCGGCCGGCAGCGGCCGGTCCTGCACGCTCGACAAGAGCGCCGCGGTCACGGCCAGGTCGCTGGACGGCTCGAGCAGCCGCACGCCGCCGGTCACGTTGACGAACACGTCCAGTGCGGCGAACGGCACGCCGCCCCGGCGCTCGAGCACCGCGAGCAGGACCGCGAGCCGGCGGTGGTCGAGGCCCGTCGCGACGCGCTGCGGCGTGCCGAATCCGGTCTTCGAGGCGAGCGCCTGGATCTCCACCAGCATGGGCCGCGTCCCTTCCATCAACGCGGTGACGGCGCAGCCGGAGACGCCGGTCGCCCGGCCCGCGAGGAAGGTCGCGGCCGGGTCGGCCACGGGCTCGAGTCCCGCGCCCGTCATCTCGAACACGCCGATCTCGTCTACGGAGCCGAAACGGTTCTTCGCCGCCCGCAGGATGCGGTGATCGAGCGAGCTCTCGCCCTCGAAGTACAACACCGTGTCGACGATGTGCTCGAGCGTCTTGGGACCGGCGATGCCGCCGCCCTTGGTCACGTGGCCCACCAGGAACACGGCGGGTCCGGCGTCCTTGGCGAAGCGCATGAGCCGCGCGGCGCAGTCGCGCACCTGGCCCACGTTGCCGGGCGCTCCCTCCAGCTCATCGGTGTAGGTCGTCTGGATCGAGTCGACGAATACCACCCGGCTGCCGAGCGCCCGCGCGTGATGCAGCACCGCCTCGAGGCGCGTCTCGCCCAGCACGTGCACCTGGCCGGCGTCGACCGTGAGCCGGTCGGCGCGGAGCCGCACCTGGTCGGGGGACTCCTCGCCCGAGACGTACAGCGTGGGGATTCCGGCCTGCTCGAGCCGGGCCGCGCACTGCAGCAACAGCGTGGATTTGCCGATCCCCGGCTCGCCGCCCACCAGGACCACCGAGCCCGGGACGATCCCGCCACCCAGAACGAAGTCGAACTCGGGAAGGCCGGTCCGCCACCGCTCGACCTTCCCTCCCCCAACGGCGGATAGACGGATAGGCGGATGGGCGGATAGCGCCATCCGACTATCCGACGATCCGGCTATCCGCCCGCGTTCGACCGGTTCTTCCACCAGCGTATTCCACGCCCCGCACGCCTCGCAGCGCCCGCCCCACTTCGGCTGTTCCGCGCCGCAGTCGGTGCAACGGTACACCGAACGGGCGCTAGCCATGACCGACCTCCGGCGGCGCCTCGCGCGCGGTGTAGTTGTCGAAGCGGGTGTATTCCTTCTTGAAGAACAGCTTCACGGTCCCGGTGGGCCCGTTGCGCTGCTTGCCGATGATCAGGTCGGCCAGCCCCTCGAGGCTCTCGTTGGTCTTGAGGTCGACCGGTCCGTCGTAGAACTCCTGTCGATAGATGAAGCAGACGACGTCGGCGTCCTGCTCGATGGCGCCGGATTCGCGCAGGTCCGACAGCTGGGGCCGCCGATGCTCGCCACCGCGCTGCTCCGGCGCGCGCGACAGCTGCGACAGGGCGAGCACCGGGACATCCAGCTCTTTGGCGAGCGCCTTGAGCGACCGGGAAATAAAGGAGATCTCCTGCTGGCGGCTCTCCGAATCGCTGGGCCCCTGCATCATCTGCAGGTAATCGACGATCACCATGCCGATGTCGTGCTCGGCCTTGAGGCGGCGCGCCTTGGAGCGCATGGCGAGCGGCGTGAGCATGGCGGAGTCGTCGATCCAAATCGGGGCGGTCCCCAAGAGGCCCGCCGCACGGGCCAGCTTGGGGTAGTCGTCGTCGCGCAGCTGGCCGCGCCGCAGCCGCTGCGCGTCGACCAGGCCCTCCGAGCACAGCAGCCGCTGCACGAGCTGCTCCTTCGACATCTCGAGCGAAAAGATGGCGACCGAGACGTTGTGCTCGATTGCGGCGTGCTGCACCACGTTCAGCGCCAGCGCCGTCTTGCCCATCGAGGGCCGCGCCGCGAGGATGATGAGATCCCCGCGCTGGAATCCCGCGGTGAGGCGGTCCAGGTCGGTGAAGCCGCTCGCCACCCCGGTGAGCGCTCCCTGCGTCGTGTGGAGCTGCTCGATCCGCTCCATCGTCGGCCAGATCAGCTCCTTCAGCCGGATGAACTCTTCGGCGCGCTTGAGCTGGGCCACCTGGAACACGCGATGCTCGGCGTTGTCGAGCAGGTCCGCCGAAGTCGTGCGCCCGTCGTACGCGTCCTGGATGATCGCGGTCGCCGCCTCGATCAGCCGGCGCAGCACCGCCTTGTCGCGGACGATGCGCGCGTGGTAGTCGATGTTCGCCGCGGTCGGCACCACGTCGATCAGCGCGCCGATGTACTCCATCCCGCCGGCGCGATCCAGATCTCCGCGGCGCACCAGCTCGTCGCGCAGCGTGACCGGGTCGATTACGTCGCCGCGCTCGGTCAGGGCGATCATGGAGCGGAACAACAGCCGATGGCCCTCGCGATAGAACATCGTATCGTCGAGCACTTCGGCGGCCTTTAAGGCCGCGTCCTGGTCGAGCAGCATGGCGCCGAGCACCGCCTGCTCCGCTTCGTTGCTCCACGGAGCTTGGCGGCCGGCGAACTCGCGCTCAGGCGAGGAGACGGCGGGCGATGCGGACGTCATCCCAGGTCGGTTTCTTCCAATTGGGGTTCCGGAGCAGGGCGGCCGGATGGTACGTAACGATAACCGGGACGCCCCGAAACCGGTGGAGCTGGTTACGGAGCGCGCCCAGCGATTGCTTGGTGTTGAGCAGCGTCTGCGCCGCCGTGCCGCCCATGGCCAGAATCACCTGCGGCTTCAGCACGTCGATCTGGCGGAACAGGTACGGGACGCACGCCGCGATCTCGTCGTACTGCGGCACGCGATTCTCGGGCGGCCGGCACTTCACCACGTTGCAAATGAACACCTGGTCGCGCCGCAGCTCGATCGCCGCCAGGATCTTGGTGAGGAGCTCGCCCGCCGGTCCCACGAACGGCCGCCCCGTCTCGTCCTCCACCCGGCCCGGGCCTTCGCCCACGACCACGAGCCGCGCGTCGCGCGGTCCCTCGCCCGGCACGGTGTGCCGGCGCGCTTCGCACAGCCGGCACTTGGTGCAGGCGGCCACCAGCGTGGCCACCGCGTCGAGCGAGGCGGCCTGGTGGAGCGGATCGGCGCTGAACAAGTCGCCGCCGGGGGGATCGTAGGAGAGGCCCGGGGGGGGAAGCTCGGAAGACTCCTTGGTACTCGAGGCTTTGGGTTTCCCCGGGCTGGCCCCCGGGCTCGCGCCCGGGGTCAGTGGGTTGGTGCCTGCGGGAGTAACTGACCCCGGGCGCAAGCCCGGGGTGAAGCCCGGGGTAGGACCATCCGTCAGAATAACCGGATCTCCCCCCAGCAACCGCTGCTGTTCCAGGAATTCGCGCGCCAGTGCCCGCCCGTCGCTCACGTCAGAGCCTGTTCCACCGCGTCGAGGATCTTTTCCGCCACGTCGCGCTTGGTGAGGAGCGGGAGCTCGATCGGCTCCCCGCCCTTCCCGATGATCGTGACGCGATTCGTGGCAACTTCGAACCCCGCGCCGGGCTCGAGCGCGTCGTTCAAGATGACCAAATCGAGCGCTTTATCTTGCAGTTTCTTCCGTGCCCGCGCAACGCCGTCGCCTCCGGCCTCGAGGGCGAAGCCCACCACGACGCGGGGCCGCGGCTGCTCCAGCGTCGCGAGGATGTCGGGCGTCGCTTCGAGCTCGAGCGTGAGCCTGCCTGCTCCGCGCGCTCGCTTGGTCGGGGAGGCGGTCGTGGGGCGGTAGTCGGCGGGCGCGGCGGCCATGATGAGCACGTCCGCCTGTTTCACCAGCGCCCCCACGGCGCGCTGCAGCTCGGCCGTGGTTTCCACGCGGTGCGCGGTGACGCCGAGCGGCAGCGGCAACTCGGTGGGTCCCGTCACGAGCAGCACCTCCGCGCCGCGCGCGTACGCCGCGGCGGCGAGGGCATAACCCATCCGGCCGCTGGACGGGTTGGTGATGACGCGCACGGGATCGAGATGCTCCCGGGTCGGGCCCGCCGTCACCACGACGGTCCGGCCCGCGAGACGGCCGCCCGCCACGAGCAACCGGGCGGCCGCCGCCAGGATCGCTTCCGGCTCGCTCATGCGGCCCGGGCGATCGCTCGGGCCCTCGGCGAGTGGCCCGGTATCCGGGCCGATGAAGTGCCAGCCGCGCGCCGCCAGCGTCTTCAGGTTGGCGAGCGTCGCCGGGTGCGCATACATCGCATCGTTCATGGCGGGCGCGGCGAGCACGGGCCCACGGCGCGCCAGCAGCAGGGCGGTCAGCAGATCGTCTGCCATCCCCAGCGCGGCGCGGGCGAGCAGGTGCGCGGTCGCCGGGGCGAGGATCGCGAGGTCGGGCTGCTTCGCGAGCCCGATGTGCGCGAGCGCCCGGTCCCGCTCCCACAGGGAGGTCAGGACCGGGCGCCCGGTGAGCGCCTCGAACGTGACCGGCCGCACGAACTCGGCGGCGGACGCCGTCAGCACCACGTCCACGACCGCCCCGTCCTCGGTGAGCCGGCGGGCGAGCGTGCAGCTCTTGTAGCACGCGATCCCGCCCGACACGCCGAGGACGACGTGCCGGCCGGCGAACGGCATCAGCTCTCTTGCCGGCGCCGCCGGACCAGCCGGTACTTGAGCCGCGCCCGCACCAGCTCGTCCAGGGCGCGCGTGGTGAGCTTCTGCTCCAGGTCGACCGAGCGGTCGCGCGGGAACTCGTTCACGAATTTCGCGAACTTGGCGGCGACCAGCACGCCCAAGTACTTGTTCTGGGTTTGCGTGGCGACTTCGCTGGGGGTCACAATGCGCATGTTCAGACCTTCTGTAAGGGTTTGGCTTTCGGGAGCCTCGCCTTCAACGCTGCCGCCTCGCTCTCGAGGGCGTGCGACAGCGTCTCCAGCTGCTCGTTCAGATCGTGCCTGCGCTCGGTGCGTCGCTGCTCGGCGTCGATGATCTTGCTGACCGTGCCGACCGCCGTGGTCAGCTTGTCGTTGACGACGATGTAGTCGAACGCCGGCGCCTCTCTGAGCTCGCTCACCGCCCGCTCCAGTCGTCGGACCAGGGAGTCCGCGGACTCGCTCTCCCTCCGGTGCAGGCGCTGGATCAGCGCACGGGGCGAGGGCGGCAACACGAAGATGCCCACGCTGGCCGGCGGAGGATACTGCGCCCTGATCTGGGCCGCCCCTTGCACCTCGATGTCGAGCAGCACGTGTCGGCCCCGCTCGTCCAGCCGCGTGACTTCGCTCTTCAAGGTGCCGTACCACTCTCCCGCGTACTGCGCGCATTCGAGAAACGCATCTTGCCGCTTGAGCTGTTCGAACTTCTCCCGCGAGATGAAGTAGTACGCCTTCCCCTCCTGCTCACCTCGTCTCGGGGCGCGCGTCGTCGCCGAGATGGAGAAGCCGACATCCTTGCGCGTGCGCACCAGTCGCTGGGCGATCGTCGTTTTTCCAGCTCCGGACGGTGCACACAGGATGACGAGAAAGGGCGTCACTCCAGGTTCTCGAGCTGCTCGCGGAACTTCTCGAGCTCGCCTTTCATCGCGATCACGGTCTGGGTCACGCTCGCGTCGTTGGCCTTGGACCCGATCGTGTTCACCTCGCGCAGCAGCTCCTGCGCCAGGAAACCGAGCTGCTTGCCGACCGCTCCCTCCCCCGCGAGCGTCTCGCGGCATGCGGCGAGATGGGTGCGCAGGCGGACCAGCTCTTCGGTGATGTCCACCCGATCCGCCAGCAGCGCGACCTCCACCGCCAGCCGCTGCTCGTCTACCGGCACGCCGGCCGCGAGCTGCGCCACCGCCTGCTTGAGGCGGGCCAGCTCGGCCGCGAGCCGCGCCGGCGCCCGCGCCGCGACCGCGGTCGCGCCCGCCTCCAGCGCAGCGAGCCGCGCGGTGAGGTCCGTCGCCAGGGCCCGCCCCTCGCGCGCCCGCATCGCGAGGACCTCCTGCGCCGCCTGCGCGACGATCGGCTCCACCTCGCTCCATGTCGCCGCCACGGCGCCGTCGGTGTGCGTGCTCAGCACCTCCGGCTGCCGGGCCACGAACGCGAGGTCGATCTCACCCTTGAGCTTGAGCTTCTTCTTGAGCTCGTGCGCCGCCGCCACCACCTGGCGGGCCCGTGCCAAGTCCACGGCTACGGCCCCGTCGGAGGGCGGCGCCTCGACCCATCGCGCCGCCACCACCACGTGGCCACGGTCCAGCAGCTGGCGCAGCCGCTCGCGGACCTGGCCCTCGACGCCGGCCAGCTCGAACACCAGCTTGAACTGGGGATTGTAATAACGATGGTTCACGGTGCGGATCTCGACCCGCAGCCGCCCACCGAGCACCGTCCCATCGGCCGAGCCGAACCCCGTCATGCTTCGCGGCACAGACATTAAGCTTAGCTAGCGAAACAACTTAGGTCAACTCGCACACTCGAGTCCACACGCGTCAGCGTGTCGACGGCGCTCTCAGTTGGTGAACAGCCAGCGCACGCCGTAGAACTGGTAGCGGCGCGGATAGTCGAGCCCGGGCACGTAGCCCCCGCGCATTCCGTTCATGTTGCGCTGGATCCAGAAGATCGTCACGCCCGCGATCTGCACCTCGATGTTGGTCTCCATGAACGTGGCCCCAGGGAGCGCGAGCACGTTCCCGGTCGTGTCCAGGCCGGCGGTACCGCGGCTCCACGACTCCATCGCGATCTCGCCCCGTAGCGCGAAGATGCCGCTCTTGTAAACGCGCCAGAACTTGGAGTAGAACGTGGCTGAGACGCGGGCGTGATACGGCGGCTCGAAGTCGTTACCGGTCGAAACGTAGGGATCGAAATACCAGCCGGCGAGGTGGAGGCCGGGGAGCGGCTCGATCGCGGCGTGCGCCGTGAGGTAGCGCGTCGCCTGCGTGGGCCCTAGGCCGCCGAGCGGGCTGAGGCCCGCGGGACTCCCTCGCGGCACGAAGGAGTCGCGCCGCGCCAGGCCGACCTCGACCGTGATGCGGTGCCGGTCCCAACGCAGCGCGCCCGAGACGTCCGTCGTGCGCCGCGCGCTGTCGGATGCGAGGTCGGGCGTCTGCAGGTCGTTCGCCCACGCGACGTCGCCGTGCGCCGTCAGTCCCAGCGGCAACGCGAGGCCGGCTGCGAGATGGAGCCGCTCGCCGTTCCGCGAGTTGCTGTAACGCGCGCGCCGCGCGTCGGCGGCGAGCGTGAGCGGCCGCAGCGGGATCCACGCGGCGGACCCTTCGATCTGCCACGGCCGATCTTCGTCTTGCAACCGGAACGTCACCCCGACGTGCCCGTGCCCCCAGCGGTTGCCCAGCGTCAGCGCACCCTGGGAGAGCGAGCGCGCGATCACGGCGGTGTCCGCGGACGCGCTCGTCGTGACGAAGGCGGCGTCGACCCGCGGCCCCAGTCCGTCGTCGCGCGCTGCGGCGAATAATCGAAAGATCCCGTCGCGGCGCTTGTAAACGAAGTGATCGGTCAGGCCCGCCTGCTCCGAGGGGCTGCGTTTCCAGCTCGAGCTCGCGATCTGATAGGACACGCCGACCCGCGGCGTCGGGAGGTATTCGGCCTTGAGCCAGAGGTCCACGCTGTTGAAGGGAGTGCTCGAGCTGCCGCCGACGCCGTCGTTGTTGTTGTAGTCGGCGACCAACGACAGGCCGAGCCCCGAGCGCCAGCGCCGTTCGTACGACCCGCGATAGTTGGCGGTTCTCGCCTGCCCGGTGGCGATCCGCACCTGCGAAGCCGTCGCAGTCGACTGCTGCCGCTTGGTGACGAGATAGATGCGCAGCGCGGCCGGCAAGACCACGACGTCGACCCGCTCGAGCGGCGCGAGCGAGATCCGCCCGAGGTCGAGGTAGACCGAGTCGCGCCCCAGCGGCAGATAGGGGACGCCGTCCCAATACAGCTCGATGCCGGCGGGGCCGCGCCCGCCGTACAGCACGATTTCCGCTTGTCCGTACATCCCGCCCCGCGCGACGTACACGCCGGGGATGTGACCGAGCAGGTCGGCCAGGGTCTGCGCGTTGGAGAACGCGAACGAATCGGCGGGAAACGAGTAGCGCGTGCCCCGCGGCAACGGTCCCTCGGGGCGCGCCGCCGCGAAGGCGGGGAGGTAGGCGGGGGTGGTGTCGCGGCGGGCGGTCGTGTCGCGCCGCGCCGTGGTATCGCGCGCCGTGGTGTCGCGCGCCGTCGTGTCGACCTGGGCGGCGGTGCTTCCGGCGAGCGCGAGCAGCGCGGCCGCGCCGAGCAGCCCGCGGGTCACGCCCCCGCGCGTTTGAGGATGAATTCGGTGAAGAGGCGGACCCCGACGGCCGTCGGGCCCTTGGTTTGATGGGGCGCCTCGGCATCCGTGTACGCGGTGCCGGCGATGTCGAGGTGCACCCACGGGAACCCGTTGACGAACTCGCGCAAGAACCAGCCGCCGGCGATGGTGCCGGCTCCCCGGCCGCCCGAGTTCTTGACGTCCGCGATGTCGGACTTGAGGAGCTCGCGATACTCGTCCCACAGCGGCAGCGGCCAGCAGCGTTCCCCCGCCCGCTCCCCGGCGTCCCGCACCTCCGCCAACAGGCCCTCATCGTTCCCCATCACGCCGATCGCGACGTGTCCCAGCGCCACCACCACGGCGCCGGTGAGCGTCGCCGCGTCCAGCACGGCGGCGGGTTTGAAGCGTCGCACGTACGACAACGCGTCGCACAGGATGAGCCTGCCCTCGGCGTCGGTGTTGATCACCTCGATTGTCTTGCCGAGGTGGCTCTTGATCACGTCGCCGGGCTTCACGGCCGTTCCCGACGGCAGGTTTTCGGTGGACGGGATCAGGCCGATCACATTGATCTTCGGCTTCAGGCGGCCGAGCGTCTCGAACGTGCCGAGGACCGCTGCCGCGCCCGACATGTCGAACTTCATGTCTTCCATGTTCTGCGCCGGCTTGATCGAAATCCCGCCCGAATCGAACGTGACGCCCTTGCCGATGAGGGCCAGCGCCGCCGCGTCCGCGGCGCCGCGGTACTCGAGCACGATGAAACGCGGCTCCTGCACGCTGCCCTGGGCCACCGCGAGCAGCGCTCCCATGCCTTCCTTCTGCAGGGCGCCGCGGTCCAGCACGGTGAGGCCGAATCCGTAGGCCGTGGCGAGCTGCTTCGCGCGGTCGGCGAGGTAGCCTGGCGTGCACACGTTGCCCGGCTGCATCTGCAGGTAGCGCGCGAGGCGGTGGCCCGCCGCGATGCCGTCCCCGACCTTCTGGCCGGCGGCGACCTGGGTGGCCTCCTTGGCGTCACACACGATGGCCACCGTTTCCAGGTCGGGTTTGGGATCGTCCGGGGCGGCCTTGAGCTCGCTGAACGTCCACGCGCCCTGCCCCGCGCCCTCCACGATCACCTGACCGAGGTCCTTCGCCGCGAGGCCGTTGCGTGCCTCGGTGGCGACGGCGAACGCGAGCTGCGACGCGCCGAGCGCGCGGGCGCGCTTCGCCGCCACCGCCGCGGCGCGCCGGATGCTCGAGCGCGTCACCTCGCCGCTCTTCCCGACGCCCACCAGCAGGATCCGCTGGGGGGGGGCCTTGCCGCTCGGGTAGAGCAGCAGCGACTCGTCGCGCTTACCCTTGAAATCGCCGCTCGCGATGGCGCGGGCCAGCCCGCCGCCGGCCGCGCGATCGAGCTCGCCCAGCGACGCGGGGAGGGCGCCGCCCTGCGCCACCGCCACGGCGAGCAGAGGCGTGTCGATCTGGGCGAGCGGCGCGGTGACCAGGGTGCTCGTGAGCTCAGACATGGTCGATGATGCATTCGGCGAACTGCGAGGTCGAGACCTCGGTGGCGCCCGGCATCTGGCGCGCCAAGTCGTACGTGACACGCCGCGCCGCGATCGCGCCCGAGAGCCCCCGGATGATCGCGTCGGCCGCGTCGCTCCAGCCGAGCTCCTCGAACATCATGGCTCCCGAGAGCAGCACCGCCCCGGGATTGACCTTGTCGAGGCCGGCGTACTTGGGGGCCGTGCCGTGCGTCGCTTCGAATACCGCGAATCCGTCGCCGACGTTGCCGCCGGGCGCCATGCCGAGCCCGCCGATTTGCGCGACGCAGGCGTCGGACAGGTAGTCACCGTTCAGATTCGGGGTGGCGATCACGGAGTACTCCTCGGGACGGAGCAACACCTGCTGGAACATCGAATCGGCGATGCGGTCCTTGATCACTACCTTTCCCTGTTCCCCTTTCCCCTTGCCCGCCTCTGGTTCGGGCGTCGTCTGGCCTTCGAATTTCTCGCGGGCGACCTCGTAGCCCCACTCGCGGAACGCCCCCTCGGTGAACTTCATGATGTTGCCTTTGTGCACGAGCGTGACCGAGGGACGGCGTGCCTTGATGGCGTACTGGATCGCCTTGGCGACGAGGCGCTGGGTGCCGAACCGCGACATCGGCTTGATGCCCAGGGCGCTTTCGTCGCGGATCTTGGCGCCGAACTGGTCGCGCAGAAACGCGAGCAACCGGGTCGCCTCGGGGCTCCCGGCGGCGTACTCGACCCCGGTGTAGACGTCTTCGGTGTTCTCGCGATAGATGACGACGTCGAGCTTCTCGGGCTCCCGCATCGGGCTCGGCACCCCGGCGAAGTAGCGCACCGGGCGGATGCAGGCGTACAGATCGAGCAGCTGGCGCAGGGCCACGTTGAGCGAGCGGATGCCGCCCCCCACCGGGGTCGTGAGCGGCCCTTTGATAGCGACGCGGTAGCGGCGGATCGTGTCGAGCGTCGCCTCGGGCAGCCAGTTGCCCGTCTGCTTGAACGCCTTCTCCCCCGCAAGCACCTCCAGCCACTCCACCTGGCGCTTGCCGCCGGAGACCTTTTCGACCACGGCATCGAACACGCGTCGCGATGCGCGCCAGATGTCGGGCCCGGTGCCGTCGCCCTCGATGAACGGGATCACGGGCCGGTCGGGCACCACCCAACGGCCGTCCGTGAAGTCGATGCGGTCCCCCATAGAGGCTCCAGTCTACACGGCCCAGCCGGGGTTGCGCCAGCCGAACGAACGCGCGTAGACTTGGAAATCATGCGACGCGCCGCCGCTCTCTCGGTCTACGCCTTCGCCGCGGTCTGTTGGCTCGCGGGCGGCCCGGGTGGTGCGACGCTCGATGCGCTGCTCGCCTGCCGCCATCATCAGGCACACCACACCCACGCCGGTCACACGGGCACTCCGTCGGATGGTCCGTGTTTTTGCAGCGAGATGACCGGCGGGTCGGATGTGGCGGTCTCGCCCGCCGCTCCGGCGCCGCTCGCGACGCCGCTGGTCGTCCCGGTCGCGCGGCGCGTCGCCGCCCAGCCGTCCCCCTTTTCTCTTCCCCCTTCCCCGTCCTTCGCTCCCGAATCCCCTCCGCCGAACGCATTCGCCTGACCTGATCCCGTAGCGTTTCACACAATTCGGAGGAGGACGATCATCATGCGCAGCGCGCTGTGCAGCGTTCTGCTTTGCGGCGTGGCCTTCGGGGCCGCGGCGCAGGAGCGGGAGGTCACATTCGAAGAGACCCCGCCCGTGAGCATCACGGGGTTCGCCGTGGGCCGGGCGGACTACGATCGCGTCGCCCGCACCAACGGCTTCACGGCCGGCAAGGTCGGGGTGAGCCTGTTCAAGCCCGCCGGCGACGCGTACGTGTTTGCGCAGCTGACCACGGCGCTCGACGGCAGTGGCGAGGCCGCCACGGAAATCGACAACCTGCTGGTGAGCTGGACGCCGCGGACGGCGAATCAGTGGACTGTGGCGTTCGGCCGGTTCGACGCCCCGATCGGGTTCGAGCGCGACGACGAGCCGCTCAATCTTATCCCGACGAATTCGTTCAACTTCAGCTACGCGCGGCCCGGCAAGCTCACCGGTGTCCAGGTGCACTATACCGCGTCGCCGCGGCTGGACCTGTGGGCGGTCGCGGCGAACGGCTGGGATGTCGCGGTGGACAACAATCGCGGCAAGACCGCCCTGGCGCGCGCCCAGTTCATTCCGATTCCCTGGGTGACGGTGGGAGTCACGGGGGTCTACGGGCCGGAGCAGGCCTCTACCGACCGGCAGCAGCGCTCCCTGCTCTCGAGTGACCTCACCGTCGATCGCGGCCCGCTGATTCTGGGCGCCGAGCTGAACCTCGGACGCGAGCGCACCAGCGGCAGCGCGAATGCCACGTGGCGGGGCGCCGCCGGTACGGTGTTCCTCCGCGTGGCGCGCAAGCTCGGCGTCACCGCGCGGTACGATCAGATGGAAGACACCGACGGTCTCCTCACGGGCACGCCGCAAATTCTTCGATCCGTGACGGTGGGCCCAATGTGGTACTCGAGCAGTGCACGCGAAGGAATCTTCAGCAACATCGAGCACACGCGCTTCCACCTGCCACAAATCGCGCTGCGCGCCGCCGTTCGGGCCGATTGGTCGTCCCAGCCGCTCTTCGCGGACGCAAGCGGTGCGCTGCAGGGCGCAAATACCACGGGCGTACTCGAGCTCGTCTACGTCTTCTAGGCGGAGAGACTCTATGTCGTACGACCTGCGACGCGCCGACGCCCCCATCAAGTGGCTCGTCACCTGCCTGCTCGCCACGCTCGGCCTGTCCTACGTGTTCGGCGCGGTGATGGTCGCGTTGTACGCGGGCTTCACGCCCGCGCGCGTGGCCGCAACCTACGCCGGTCCTGAAATGACCATGCAGATGCCGCCCGAGACCACGATGGTTGTGACGCATCCCATGTCCATGACCGATTTCGCTCGACCCGAGACCCATGCGGTCGACACCAACCTGTTGATTCAGGACACCCACGTGCACGTCCCCATGTACGGGGTGATCGCGGCCGCCCTGTCGCTCGTCGTTCTTGGGTTGTCGCTGCAGCGGGCGTGGGCGCTCGGCCTCATTACGCTGCTCTTCGCGGCACCGTGGCTCGACTTCGCGGGTATGTGGCTCACCAAGTTTGCCTCACCCCACTTCGCGATCGTGACGCTGCTCGGCGGCTGGGCCATGGGCGCGGGATACACCGTCGTGGCGGCGCTGGCCGTGAAGCAGATGTGGTTTTCCCAGGTAGTAAAGGAAAGGAGTTGACCTATGAAGCAGCTAATGCTCATCGCGGCGCTCGCGACCGCCCTGCACATCACCCCCGCCGTGGTGCTGGTGAAGCGCCCCGATGCCGTGCAGGCACTGCTCCCCGGGGCCGACGTGTACCTCGCGCGCGAAGTGCACCTGAGCAACCTCGACGCCCACCGGCTCCACCAGGTCGTGGACTGGAGCCCCGAAGACGGAGTGTTGACGCTGTACACCGGCAAGGCCGGGGCGACCGCGGTGGGCGCGCTCGAGTTCGTGCGGGTGGATACTCCGCACGGACCGATCGAGGTGGCGGTCGGATTCACGCCCCAGGGCACGGTGCGCGGGGTGATCGTGACCAAGGCGACCGTCGAAATGAAACCATGGGTGCTCGAAGCCGTCGCCGCCGGCCTCACCAGTCACTACCGGGAGCTTAAACCTGGGGAGGCGCCGCGTGGCGCCGCCGCGCTCGCCGGGCACACCGGCAACCTTGCCGAGTACATCGCGGGCGAGGTGGACAAAGGCGTGGCCCGGGCGCTCGCCGCCTACGGGACCTTCTACCGGACCACGAAGACGTGAACTTTGCCCAGCGCTCGGGCGTACACATGCTGATGATAGGTCTCCGCTACTTCGGCATGGCGCTCGTCGCCGCCGGTACCCTGGCCTGCCCCGGTCCCGAGCTACTCGGCAACCGCGGCATCGCGATCGGCCACACCGGCGGCACGGGGACCGGCCTGCTCGCGTTCAGGGTCCAGCCCAGGGGCGTCACCGCCGGTAACATCATGACGCCGGCGGTTCAGGTTCAGATACAGGACACACTGGGCAATGTGGACACGAGCTTTACCGCCAGCGTCACCATTGCGATCGGCACCAACCCGGTCGGCGGGAGGCTCTCCGGCACGACATCTGTGGCGCCGGTCAACGGCGTCGCGCTGTTCGGGGATCTGGCCCTCGACAAAGCCGGGACGGGCTACACGTTGGCCGCGTCGGCGTCGGGGGCGACGGGCGCGACCAGCGCCTCGTTCGACGTCATCGCAGCCACCGGGAGCGCCCCCGCGAGGTAGCGGGCGGCGTCTGCTCCACGGGTCCCTACGCGCTGGCGAGGTAGGGCTCGTTCCAGGCGATCTCGAACAATCCGTTGCAGCGGTGGCACCGCATGCTGGGCGCCTCGCCTTCGAGTCGTGCGCGGTCCCGGCAGTTGGGACACACCGCGTACCGCGCGCCCCACGTCGCCGGGAAGCGTGGCGCGTTCTTAGGGGCCGGCACGACGCTCCAGCGCTGCGCCGCTGTCGGCGAGAGCTGCAACTCCCCTCGCGGAACGGAGACGGGCTTCCCTTTCACGTCGACCGTGGCTTCCATCGACGTGAGCTTGACGATCCGGTACCACGCCCCGCGGCGCAGCGGCGTTTTCACGTTTTCCTTGAGGCGGGCCCACTGGAATGCTTGCATCAGCAACCTCGGGTTTTCGAGGGGCACCAGTAGCATGGCTAAGAGATGATGAGCGGTCAACTGGGCGGGGTGGCCCGGCTCACGCCGGGCCACCGTGAGACGACATTACTCGCTAATGACAGGTCCCGCTGCCCGCATCCCGGAACGAAGACCCCGCGACGGGAATGAACTCCCAGGTATAGCCGCCGTCGTTGAGCGTCAGCTTCAGCACGCCGAAGCTGGTGTTGTCGCGGACCTCACTGTTGGCGATCGGCGTCCCGAACGGATACCCCTTTTCGCTGCCGCCGGTCCCCGCGATGAACTCGCGCACGCCACGCACCGGATCCGCGACACCGGTCGGCGTCTGCGGTGCGAAGCGCTCGTAGTTGTGCTCGTGTCCGCTGACCACCACCTCCACGCCGCCGTCATACAACACCTGCCAGGCGGGCTGCATGCCGGTGGAGCTGCCATGCGTCGTCCCGGAGCTGAAGCGCGGGTTGTAGACGTAGGCGATCGTGCAGGCCGCCCCCGAGGCGGCGAGATCGCTCTTCAACCACGCGAGCTGAGCGGATCCGCCCGTGATGTCCACCCGGCTGTTCAAGGCAACGACGTGCCACGAGCCGAGGTTGTAGCTGTAATAGCCCTTCCCGGGCTCGCCGGCCGCGCTCCCGAAGTAGGCGAAGTAGGGAGCGGCGCCGGACGTGTTGTAGTCGTGAATGCCGGGTGTGGGACGCGTGCGCGCCTTGTGACGGCCCCAGGTCGGGTCGTAGCAGTTCGTGAAGTTGCTCACAGACCCGTCGGGATAGGCGTCGTCCCCGGCCGTGAAAACCGTGCCGTCGATGCCGTCGAGCAGGGCGGCGGGGGCGGGGGCGGGGGCGGCGGCGGCGGCGGCGGTGGTGGCGGCGGCGGCGGCGGCGCCGGCGGCGCGTCGTGGCAGCTGCCCGAGCCGCTGTCCGTGAAACTGCCACCCGCCACGGGTACGAACTCCCAGGTATAGGCGCCCGAGCCGTCCGTGCTGAGCGTGAGCTTCAAGACGCCGTAGGTCGAGCTGTTCTGGACCTCGCTGTTCGGCGCGGGCGGACCGAGGGGGTCGTGCGCCTCGCCCCCCGTTCCCGCCACGAACTCGCGAATGCCGTACGATGGGTCGGCCGTGCCGTCGGGTGCCTGGAGCGCGAAGCGCTCATAGTTCTCGTAGTGCGCATTGATCACGATCTCCGCACCGGCGGCGTACAGGTCGTCCCACAGCGGCTTCACCGCCGGGTTGCTTTGAGCGGAGCTCCCCGAGAAGAAGCGCGGGTGATGCCAGTAGGCAACCGTGCAGCGCGCCGGGCTCGCGGCGAGATCGCCGCGGAGCCACTGCTCCTGCGCCGAGCCTGCGGCGGTCGAGATGCCGCTGTTCAGCACCACGACGTGCCAGTCGCCCAGGTCGTAGCTGTAGTAGCCCTTGCCGGGTGTCCCGGCCGCCGCGCCGAAATAGTTGAAGTACGGCTGCGCGCCGCCCTGCTTGTACTCGATCTCGCCCGGCGTCGGGCGGGTGCGCGCCTTGTGGCGGCCCCAGGTGGGGTTATAGCACTTGGTGAACCGATCCTTGGCGCCGTTGTCGTACGCGAGGTCGCCGGCGGCGAAGACCGTGCCCGGGATGCCATCGAGCAGCGTGGCGGTCGCCGCGTCGTTGCTGTTCCTGCAGGTCGAGACGTTGCCCGCGCCGACCAGCACCTCCCCGCCGGTGAGAGTCACGGTGAGGTCGGAACTCACGGCCCTTCGTGGCGCGGCCGGTTGGGTGTCGGTGCTACACGTAGTCAGCAGGAGTGCGGCGGCTAAGCCGAGAGCTGGTCGGACGGCGGTGCAGCGGGTCGGCATACGCGGGACCTCGGGCCACGGGTTCTTGGGGCGCAGCGCTGTCGCGGATTGCAACCGCACAACCCGTGCATCGGCGGCCCGATACGCAACTGCTTGTGTCAGCTACTGTTCGCGTTGCGAGATGGCGGCGGGTGCTGCGATGCTTCTACGAAAGCGAGGGGGCCCACGCGGCGCGCGCGCCACAGCCGGTGCCGTCAGGTGCCCGAGGAGAGAGTCGAACTCTCACGGGGTTGCCCCCGGGGGATTTTGAGTCTCGGCCCGCAGCGCCACTAACGGAGCGTGTGGCCCCTGATCGAGCGCGAAAACGGGCGTCTTCGCTTCTGATTTTGCCACGCCCCATAGAAGCGTGATCGTTTTCTACACCGTTTTGACGGCGGTGATGCCTACGGCATTTCCTTCGCGTAGTGGTCGGTCAGCACCGCGTTTTCGACCGCGTTGACCGTCAGGCGCACGAGCTTCTTGAGGTCGGTGATGTCCCTGGTCTCCCACTTCCGGACGTAGTGCGTCTCGTCGTTCCCGAGCCACGTTGCGCGCTTTGCGGCCTCGCGCACCGCCACGTCCTTAATATGGTCCTTGATGCATGGGCCGAGGAGCTTCGACTTGATCTGCTCCTTCGCGTCGTCACTCTCGTCGGTGCTGATGGCGAAATCCTTCACGAGGAACTCCAGAGCCTTACGGAGCCCCATGCCCACCAACTGCTCCAGGCCCGCCGACTCTGCGGCGAGGACTTGATTGGATACCTCGACGAACGTTGGGGAGAGAGCGGCGATCTCATCGGAAAAGGTCCCGGGCTTCGCCGTCGTGGGCACCGACTCGCGGAGCACGAACGGCGTCGTGCTGCTGGAGTTCCCGGCATACCTCCCGATGAACACGTGGCGGCACCCCGCCTTCGTGCATTGAAATACCGCATCGACGGACCCGAAAGTCGGATCGGTCAGACTACGCGCGATCAGGAACAGGGGGTGCACCGAGGTGTGGCAAATCGGGCAAGTATCCGGGTACTCAGCGAGCTGGATGTGCTGCGAGCTCGTATTCGGGTAAACCACAGCGACTTGGAAGGGCATACAACCTGACTCCGTGCTCGCGCCGCCAGACCATGCCGCGTACGGCGAGCTACTGTGAAATTGCGGGGTTCTCGGTGGCCACTGAATGCGTTATTATGGAAGGGCAGAACGCGAGCTGGATTGCTCCGCCCCCGCTTGCACGGGGTACGAAGCTGGATTGCACGGCCCTGCCCCTCTTGATGCTTTCGACGCCTCG
>WNGP01000445.1_pt1 | contig 31725 bp, 28 predicted proteins | sample 5407671 | NCBI WGS metagenome assembly WNGP01 (sample SAMN13153381, study PRJNA577476) | soil metagenome | isolation source: 40 cm soil or saprolite under Garry oak tree replicate 2 | place: USA:California | collected 2016-06-15 | reverse complement strand
TCCAGGAGACCGTGTCCGACCATACGGCGCCCAGCGTGAGCCCGTCGCGCGGAATGCGTGGCAGGAAGTCGTGGAAGTTGCTGAGCACCTGGGTGAGGATGCCGGAGGCGGTGCTATCAGATGCGGCGCTGTTCCGGAACTCCCCCTGCGACGCGAGCCGACCGCTGAACACGAGGGCCCGCACCTTGGAGAAGGTCTCGATCAGGGGAGGCGGCGTGCCGGAATCGGCGGTGATGGAGTCCACCGTAAACGTCGTTGGGTAACCGTTCGAGTCGGCCGGCCCGACGATGGCCGTGCTGACGAAGACATGGACGCCCAGATCCTGCACCTGCGGCGACCCACCCAATACCTGCTCCGTGTGGAACTGCCGGTGCACCAGGTAGCGAACGGCGCTGGGGCCGTACCGGACCACCCCGGGGCTCGCATGGCGTTCGGGCGGCCGCGCGGCCGCTGTGGGCGCCGGCGTGGCGGGCGTGGCGCCGGTGCCGCGCGTCGCGCACGCGGCCACCAGCGTGGCGCATGCGGCCATCAGCGTGGCGCATGCGGCCATCAGCCAGCGGCTCATACGCCGAGCTCGCCGCCCCGCGCCTGCGCCCGGTCGATCTTGGTGCGACCGAAGATTGCGACCATCTCCGGACCGTCGCTCGAGACGCGCAGGAGCTTCCATCCGCGCTTTCGCATGTCGGCGCGCCATCCGATCAGCTTTTCCCACTCCTGTGTCGTGGTACGAAAAACGCGCAGATCCGCCACGGTTTCCCACTGGGGCGGGTACGGCTTAGGCGCGGGGGAGGAGGGGGGGGGTGGGGCCATAAGCCGAGTTCTGTTTACCCGCCGAGGCGGGCAGATGGTCATCTCTCTGGGATGGCTGTCGCCAGCCACCTCACGCGGCCTACCCGCAGCTCGAACGACCCGGGCCGGGTCTCGCTGCTTACTTGGCCTTGCTCCGACTGGGGGTTACCGTGCCACGCCTGTCGCCAGGCGCGCGGTGGGCTCTTACCCCACCTTTTCACCCTTACCCTTGGATAAAGGGCGGTCTGTTTTCTGTGGCCCTGTCCGTCGCCTTGCGGCGCCCAGGCGTTACCTGGCAGTCTACCCTGTGGAGCTCGGACTTTCCTCAACGCACCCTGCCTGCCGGTGCGCCGCGACCATCGCACCCCACCGCACCCCGCGCCAAACTTACGAGAGCGGCAACGGTTCGGGCAAGGCTAGCGCGCCAGGCGCCGCAGCGCCTGGGCGACACTGTCGCTGGTCGCCCGGGGGCCCCTGCTCTCCCCGGCGGCCAGCCAGAATCCATCGTTCTGGCCGAAAACCAGCGCCTTCAGCCCCGGCAGGTTGCGCACGCGTACCAGGGCGGGGGGCAACTCTACGGCGTGGACTGCGTCGATGCCGCGCGCCCGGTAAGCGGCGAGGAGACGGCGGGTGCGCACTTCGGGCGTAAACAGCAGCAGCGGACGATCCGGGAGGGAGAAGCCGTGCATGAGCCCGAGTGAGAACCAGTCTCCGGGGGCCTCGCGCAACCGGAACGCGAAATAGAGACCGGGGCGCTCCTTCAAGATGCGGTCGCGCAGGCCGCGCGCCCGCGCCGTGACGAGGTCCTCGAGCGCCTGATAGTACGCGGGGAGCAGCCCCGCCTCGAGCAGCGTGCGATACCGCGCGGCCGCCGGAATCGAGTCGAGTGCGCCGCCGCGCGCCAGGCGCGCGAGCGCGTCGTGCCAGGCCGCGTCGCAGAACTCCTGTCCCATGGAATACCCGACGGACGCACTGCGCGGCGACGCTGGCCCGAGGTCGAGGGCCAAGGCCGGCACCAGCTGCCGCAGGCCCGCGGCGAGACGCGCCAGCGTCACGTGGGCCGGGGCGACCTTCGAGTTCCAGAACGCGGTGTCGAGCGCGCACCAAGCGCCGAGCGCTTCGCCACGCGCGCCACGTGACGAATCAGCGGGGCCACCGGTGACGCGCGAGCCGTCGTAAGCGAACGCGGGGATCCAGGCAACGCTCGTAGGCTGGAGCAGGTTGACCGCCTCGCTCCACGCGCGCCGTATCGCAGCACGCTCCTCCCAGGGGCGGTGCAGCGAGTCGGCGACCGTCTCGGCGTCCGCGTCACCCGCCAACAGGTTCAGGCCCCCCTGGTCGAGGAAGCTCACGAGCGAGTCGAGGGCCCCCTCGCGGCGGACGAGCTGGGGAATCCAGAGCGCCCGCATACCCGCCTGGCGGATCCAGTCCGGGACGCCGGTCGCGCGCGCGGTGTCCCGGGCGGTCGCTCCCGGAAGAGGATCGGTGGTCACGCCGGGCGGCGGCTCCCGCCGGGGTGGGTCCAGCTCGACGGGAAGCGGTGCTCCCGAGAGGGTCGGCCGCGAGCGATGGTCCGCCGGCGGGACGTGCGCCCACTCCGCCGGGCGGCGGGTCCAGCGGGCGAGCGCGGTGAGAAAGTCCTGCGTCGCTCCCAGCGCGTCGAGCCGGAGCAGCGGCATCGTCGTGGGCGCGGGCTGGGGTCCCAGCGACCCGAGCGCGTGGCGACTGACGACCACCACGAGACCATCGCCGACGCGGCTCGCGGCGGCGAGCGGGGCCTCCGGGTGGGGCGTCAGCGCCTTCGCCGCGCGCACAAAAGCGTTGCGGCTCCCGACCGCGATGACCTGGGTCGCGCGCCTCACCTCGAGGACGTGGTTGCGGTCCAAGGGGAACGGGTCGTACACCGAGCCCAGGGGATCGTCGCCCACGCGCCGCCCCTCGGCCCAGGGCTGCGGGCGCGGCGCGGCCGGCCGTGCCGTCGTATCCTCCAGCAGCCACTCGGTGATGACGATCCCCGTACCCTCCGAAGCCAGCCAGCGGTTCGCGATCCAGCGATCGAGCGCGCCCTCCCCGGCCGCCGGGTAGCCGAGCACGACGACCCCGCCACGCGACACCCATTGATCGAGCAGAGCGAGGTCGCCGGCAGTGAGCGCGTCCGACGGCCCCTGGGGCTCGCGCCCGAGCAGGAGCAGCAGCGTGTGGTAGCGAGCGAGGTCGGCCGTCGTGAGATGGGGGTAGAAGCGGCGGTATTCGACGGCGTAGCCGGCGTCGCGCCACGGGCCGGCCGTGCCGTCGAGCAGCGCGGGATCAGACAGGGTGAGATCGAGCAACAGCGCCCGTCGGGCCTGCGGCTGGCACGCCGCCACGAGGAGCGCGGCGGCGGCGAGGACCCGGACCTTCACGGTGCAGCGCAGGCGAAGGGCCGGAGCACTACACTCAGCTCCGCGGCCGTCTGCCACCGTTCCGCGGGAGCCTTGGCGAGGGCTCGGGCGACGGCGGCAGCGAGGGGCTTGGGCACGTCGCGGCGCAGCGAGCGGACGTCCGGGGCCGGCCGATGCTGCTGCATGTCCAGGACCGCGGCGGCGCTCGCCGCCGAGAACGGCGGCCGGCCGGCGAGCGACTCGAACAGCACCACCCCGAGCGAGTACAGGTCGGTGCGGCCGTCCACCTCCGGCGAGCCGGCCGCCTGCTCCGGGCTCATGTACTGCTCGGTGCCGACGACGAAGCCGCTGCGCGTGACGCGGTCCTCTCCCGACGTGGCGATGGCGCGGGCGATGCCGAGATCGACTAGGACCGCCCCCCCGCCCGAGAGCACGATGTTGTCGGGCTTGATGTCTCGATGCGCGATCCCGTGCGCGTGCGCGTAGTCCAGCGCCTCGAGCACGTCGCAGGCGACGGCGACGGCCTGGGGGATCCCCAGGCGGCGCTCGCGACGCAGCGCGTCCCGCAGGCTTTCGCCCTCGACGTAGGGCATGACGAACCACAACAGGTAGTCCGATTCGCCGCTGTCCAGCAGGCGCGCGAGGTGCGGGTGATCGAGCTTGGCGGCGTAGCGCATTTCGCGGAGGAAGCGGTCGGCCGCCACGGAGACCGAGAGCTCGGGGTGCAGCACCTTGATCGCGACCCGCCGCCCCGCCTGGTCCGCGGCGCCGAAAATGGCCGCGTTGCCGCCACGCCCGACGGCGGTGATCGCGGTATAGCGATCGCCCAGCGCCTGGCGCACCCGCTCGATCAACTCGCGTCCCGCCATGGCCTCCGTTCCCGCGGATGGTGGTGCAACGGTCGGATCGGGTTAACAATAGGAGTGACGACAGGGTCCGGCCAGGGAAGTGGCTAGGGTAGGGAGTCCGCGCTCAGCCGGGCCAACCCCCGCCGGGCGGCGGCGATGTAGGGCTCGAATGTGGGATCGCCGCCCGAGCCCACCCGCACCACGAACCGGTAGGCCGCGACGGCGGCGCCGCGGTCGCCGGCGCGTTCGGCCGTTTCGCCGCGCGCCACCATCCTGTCGAGGACATCGGGCGTGCGCCAGCTGCGCCCCGGGTCCGTCTGCAGCACCACTTGCGTCCGCGAGAACCACAGCGCGCCGCCGCCGGCGAGCACGACGGAGAGGCCGGCGAGCGCGAGCGCGAGCCACCGCGCGCGCCGGGGATTGGGGGTGTGCGGAACGACGCTGTCCATCGGTGCCTCGAAGTGTTTGGGCCCGCTGAGCGGCGCGATGGCGTCGCCCGAGGTTGAGCCGCGGTTGACGGCGGCGCGTTATGGTGTGGCCGTATGGTCACGGTCTGCACGGTGCTGCCGCCGCCGGAGCGTCCTCGCGTCGATGCCGCGGGGGACGGATCCTTCACAGCGCTGCACGTCGACTCGTTCCGCGACGTGCTCCACGCCGCGCGTCGCCGCCACGTGGATGCCCTCGTCATCTCGGTGCACCGCTGTGGCGGGCCGGAGCTGCCCGTGGTCGCCCGGTTCGTCCGCGAATTCCCGGCCATTCCCGCCGTGGCGCTGGTGTCGCGGCACGATCATGCGGCGACGGAAACCCTGCTCAAGCTCGGCGCCACGGGCGTGCGGGCGGCCGTGGATTGCACGGCCCCGGGGGGCTGGCAGCGGCTGCGCGACCTGCTCGGGCATCCCGTCTCTCCCGTGGCCGCCCTCATCCTCGCCCGGGTCCTGCCGGCCCTGAGAGAGGTGCCGGGCGACACCCGCGTGTTCTTCGAGGCGCTCGCCCGGCTCGCCCCGGTGCTCACCACGGTGCGTGGCCTCGCGCGGCATCTGCGCATCGGGCCCAGCACCCTGATGTCGCGCTTTCGCCGGGCCGGGTTGCCGTCGCCGAAGAACTACCTCGCCGGCACTCGCCTGCTGCACGCGGCGTACCTGTTTCAGAACCCCGGCCTTTCGGTCGCCGACGTGGCGTACCGGCTCGACTACTCCTCGCCCCAGAGCTTCGGCCGGCACCTCAAGGCGATGTTGGGCGTCACGGCCGGAGAGTTCCGGCGTCGCTTTCCGTTCGAGGTCGCACTGACCCGTTTCGTCGATCTGCTGATCGCCCCGTACCGGGAAACCCTGCGCGCGTTTCACCCCATCAACGCGGGGATCTGGGACCAAGGCCCGAACGCGGCTCGCGTTTCCCGGGCGGGGTGATCAGTCCGCCGCCGCGCGCGCCGGGCGCTCCCGCGTCTCGGGCGCGCGCGACAACACGGAGAAGCGCGCGATGCTGCCCCGCAGCCGCTCGGCGAGCTGCGCGAGCTGTTGCGAGGTCGCGGTCAGATCGCCCATCGACGTGATCTGCGCCAGCGTCGACGCGGCGGCGCCGTCCGCGCTCTGCGACGACGCGGTGGAAATCGTGGCCACCTGCTGGAGCGACTGGGCCAGCGTCGCGAGGCGTTGGGCCTGGCTGCGCGATACCTCGGCCGTGGCGTTCACCAGGTCGCCGATGAGCTGCACGCCCTGCTGGAGCTCCTGCAGCGCGCCGTCCGCCTCGGCAGCCACCGCGCCGATATCCCGCACCTTCGCCTCCCCGGACTGCATCGCCCGGCCCGCGGCATCGATGCCGGCGCGCAGGTCCGACACGAGCTCCGCGACCTCGCGTGCCGACTTCCCGGCCTCGGCGGCGAGCGTCCGCACTTCGTCGGCCACCACGGCGAAGCCCTCGCCGTGCTCCTCGGCCCGCGCGGCCTCGATCGCGGCGTTGAGGGCGAGCAGGTGCGTTTGGCGGGCGATCCGAGCGATGGTCTGCGCAAACGCGCCGATGCGCTCCGACATGCCCGACAACCCCACGACGGTCGAGGCCGTAGCGCGCACCTCCTCGGCAACGCCTCGCAGCGTCTGGCTCGCCCGCGCCACGCGCTCGCGTCCCCGCTCCGCTGCGGCCACGAGGCGGGCGGCGTCGGCCTGCATCAGCTCCGCGCGGACCCGCAGCGACTCCGCCTGATCGGCCGCCTTGGCGCTCTCGCCCCGGGCGCCGTCCGCCATCGCGCGCTGCCCGCTCAGGTCCGTGGCCAGCTGCTGCGCGGTATGGGTCACGGCGTCGGAGGTGGCGTGCAGCTGCTGCGCCGACGCCGCCAGCTGCTCCGCGAAGGCGGCGACTTCATCCGCCTCGCGCTGCACCGTCGAAATCGTACCGCTGATCTCCTCGAGCATGCGGTTGAAGCTCTTCTCGAGGAAGCCCAGCTCGTCCGATTCGCCCGCTGGTGCGCGCACCGCGAGCTGCCCGTGCTCCGCCACTCCCATGACGCCGCGGGTGTGGCGGATACGCTCGATGAGCCGTGCCGGGATCCGCTTGAGCGCCATGGCCACGGCGATGAACACCATGGTCTCGAGGTACGTAGCGGTGCCGAGGCCCACGTCGCTCCGATAGAGGACGTGGTGCAGGTGGCTCGCGGCGAGGTAGACGAGGGCGGAGATCAGGACGAGGAAATCGCCCACGGCCTGGCCCTGGTCGAAGGCGTAGGGGAGCACGGCGATGAAAAAGGCCGCCACCAGGCCGCCGTGGCCGAACCACACGACTGGCACGCCGACGAGCACGGCGTCGAGCAGTGCGAGCACGTAGATCAGCCACCAGCGATACCAGCCCCGCTCGCTGATGATCCCCGCGACCGCGTTCAGCACGGCCACGCCGCCCGCCACCAGCACCATCGTCGTCGGGTGGGTCGGTACGACGCCCGCGATCCACCCGAGCACGCCGAGGAGGAAGCCCGCCCCGACCATCACCCAGCGGCGGCGATGGGCGCGCGCCACGGCCTCGAGGTCCCGCAGGCGCTGTTCGACTCCGGCGGAGTCCTCCCTCCAGCCGCGCATCCGCGCGACGAGCGACTTCCTGATGGGAGCGACGTCCTGGGGCGTGGTCATGACCCTCCGAGTCCGAGGTCGCGACCGGTGACGAGGGCCTCGACCTCGTACCCGGCCTGCTGCAACGCCGCCCGGCCGCCCTCCTCCCGGTCCACGACCGCGAGCACGCCGAGCACCCGGCCGCCTTCGGCGCTGACAGCGCGGATCGCTTCCTGGGCGGAGCCTCCCGTGGTGATGACGTCTTCGACGACCACCACGGTCGCGCCGGGGACGAAGCAGCCTTCAATGCGCTTCCCGGTCCCGTGGTCCTTGGCTTGCTTGCGCACGGTGAAGGCGTCCAGGGTCGCACCGCGGGCGTGGGCGGCCGCGGCGATGGCGTAGGCGACCGGGTCAGCGCCAAGGGTGAGCCCGCCGACCAGCTGGGGTGCCCAGCCGCGCGCCGCCAGGCGCTCCAGACCTAAGGCGCCGATCAGGGCGAGGCCCTCTCCGGACATGGTAGTCTGGCGGGCGTCGATGTAGAAGGACGAGCGGCGCCCCGAGGCGAGCGCGAAATCTCCGCGGCGCACCGAGCGTTGCAGCAGCAGCTGGCAGAGTTCAGCCTTGAGAGTAGTAGCCATCACTACTACTAATGGATCATCTCTGATCGCGGACGATTCGCCGGAACGCGCCCCACAACCCCCCCTGTCCCTCGGGCGCAGCCGCGAGGCCTGCCGCCACGTCGGCGGCGAACTGCGCGACGGTCGACTGGCGCGCCGCCGGGTCACGCGCCAAGCCGCGCATCACCGCCGCCTCGAGCGCGGCGGGGAAGGTGCGTCCCGGCACCGCCCGCCCGAGCGGCGCGGGCGGTGCGTTGAGCAATTGCTGGAACAGCTCCCGTTGGGTCCGGCCGTTGAAGGGGTGCCGCGCCGTGAGAAGGTAGTAGGTGATGGTCGCCAGAGAGTAGATATCCGCTCGGCCGTCCACGAGCTCCCCCGACAGCGCTTCGGGCGCCACGTATTGCAGCGTGCCCACGAAGAACCCGGTGCGCGTCAGACGCTCATCGGACGGCAGCTGCGCGTCCCGGGCGATCCCGAAGTCCAACAGTTTCACGGTCCCGGTCGCCGGATCGAACATCACGTTCTCGGGCTTCAGGTCGCGGTGGACGATGTCGGCGCGGTGAGCGGCGTCGAGCGCGGCGGCGAGCTGCGCCACGACCGTGCCGACCTGCGGGGGAGCGAGGGGGCCGGCGCGGTGTACCACGTCGCCCAGGGGCTCTCCCTCGGCCCACTCCAGGGCGAGGTAGTCCAGGCCGTCGGCCTCGCCGTAGTCGAACGTGCGCACGACTCCCGGGTGCTGCACGCGCGCCCCGTAGCCCGCTTCGCGCAAGAAGCGTTTGACCGCCGTGGGGTCGCTCCTCAGCCCGGGCCGTAATACCTTGAACGCGCAGGGGCCGCGCTCTGGGTGGGCGGCCCGATAGACGTCCGCCGTGCCGCCTTCGCCGACCCGCTCGAGGAGGCGATAGCCGGCGATGGTGCGGCCGGCGAGGTTCTCACTGAGCATGGGAGTGCGCGAAACTAACGCCCACATTTGAGGTTGAGCAAGTGAGACGAGGTTCCGCACTCATCGTTCTGGTCGCCGCGACGGCCTGTGGGCCGTGGCAACGCGCCGGCACCGAGCCGCGCTCCCGCCCGGACACGACCATCCCCCAGCTGTTCGACGCGCGCGCGGTGTACCGCGGCATGGGGTTCCTGGTGGGCCCTCCGCCGCTCGGTTTCGTCGCCTCCGTTCGTTTCCTGGCCGGGGCGACCGCCGATTCCACGGTGGCCGTGTTCGCGATGTCGCTCGCGAACCGGGCGCTGAGCTTCCGTCGCAGCGGCGACGAGTTCGTGGCCGAATACCACGTCGACGTTGGATTCCGTACCGAAAGCACTTCTGTCCGGGAGATCGGGCGTGACGAGGCGGTGCGGGTGCATCGCTTCCAGGAGACGCTGCGCACGGACGAGAGCATCATTTTCCAGCAATTCGTGGTGTTGCGGCCCGGGGCCTACACGGTACACGTGGCTGTGCGCGACCGGAACGGGCCGGCCTTCTCCCGGGACGAAGCCCTCGACACGGTCCCCCGGCTCGACGGGGGGACCTTGGGCTCGCCGGTCGCGATCTATCGCGGACCGGGCCGGGCGGGGCTCGACGCGGCGCCGCAGTTCGTGGTGAATCCGCGTGCCACGCTGCCCTATGGAGGCGATTCGCTGCGCTTCTACGTCGAGGGGTACGGCTTCCCGCCGGGGACCCGTGTGGCGGCTCGCGCCGTCGATCCCGACTCCGTCGAGCTGTGGCACGACACGGTGGCGCTGGCGGGGGACCGCGCGCTCGAGCGCGCAGAGCTCGCGATCGCGGCGGCCGCGATGCCGGTGGGCCGCGCCGAGCTGCTGGTGGAGGCGGTCGGCACGGGGGCGCGGGTGCGAGCGCCGCTCCTTGTCAGCCTGTCGGACCAGTGGGCGATCGCCAACTTCGACGAGATGATCAGCCTGCTGCGGTACTTCGATCGGCAGGATCTCCTGGCCAAGCTGCACGCTGCCTCCCCCGAGACTCGCGCCACGCTGTGGCACGAGTTCTTCAAGGCGACTGATCCCGCGCCTCTCACGCCCGAGAACGAAGCGTTGGACGAATACTTCGGCAGGCTCGGGATCGCGAACGTGCGCTTTCAGGAGCCGGGCGGGCCCGGCTGGCTGACCGATCGCGGGGAGGTGTTCATCACCCTGGGCGAGCCTGACGAGGTGTTCGACCTCGGGTCCGAAGTCACGGCCTCCGGCGCCCGCGGTGTGCGTTGGGAATACACCGCGCTGCGGCTCACGCTGTATTTCCAGGACCAGACGGGGTTCGGACAGTATCGGCTCGCACCGGGCTCTCGCGCGGAGTACCAGCGTGTGCTGGCGCAAGTGCGGCGGTCGCGGTGAAGGCGCGCGCCGCCGTCCTGCTGCTCGTCACGGCCGCGTCCCGCGCGGTCGCACAAGATGACGGGCAAGTGGCCCAGCGCGCGGAGTCGCTCCGCCGCGCGGGGCGCCCGTGGCACGCGGCGGAGCTGCTGCTGTCGGCGGCGGCCCGCGGCCCCCACCCGAACGCGAGCTTCATCGTCCAGGGCGCCGAGGCGGAGCTCGCCGCCCGCCGCTACGACCGGGTCCGTGGTTTGCTGGTCGGGCAGCCCTGGCTCGAGGACTACGACCAGGGGGAAGCCCTTGCCGTCCTGGCGCAGGCCGAAGTTCAGCTCGGCTCGTATGCGGCGGGAGCGGCGCACTTCGAGGACGCCCGCAGGCTGGCGCACGGACCTCGGGCAGCGCTCCTGGCGGTCCGTGCCGGGTTCGCCTGGGAGCAGCTGGGCGAGCGCGACTCGGCGGCGCGCTCGTATGCCGCGGCGCGGGCCGCCGGCCTGTCGGCGATCGAGACCTGGCTGCGGCTGCGCGAGGCCCGAGTGGTGCGCGACACGGTACGGGCATTCCGCCTGCTCGCCGATCTCCCCCTCCCCGAGGCGCGTGAGGTCCCGGCCGCGCGGGCGCAGGCCATGCTCGGGGCCGGAGACACCCTCCGTGCGATCGACGCCTTCGCCCAAGCGGGCCGCGGTCTGGACGTGGCGCGCCTTGCGCTCGCCGTGCGTGATACTGCCCGCGCCCGGGACGCCGTGTTCGCCCTGATGGCCCGCGCACCGGAGAGCGACGACGCTGCGGCGGGTGTGGGGCTCGCGCTCGCCTCGCTCCCGCCGCGGACCCCGTCGGAGCGGGTCGCGCTGGCTCGGGCCATGAAGCCCCACGGCGCCGCCGCGGACGCGATGGTGCAGGTCGAGCGGGCCGTGCAAGCTGGGGACTCGAGTGGGCCCACCCTCATTCTGCTCGGTGAGCTGTGGGTGGGCGCGGGACGCTATCGGGACGCCGAGCGGGCGTACCGGGCCGCGGCAAAGGATCCGGCGGTCGCGGCGCTCGCCGTCTATCGCCGGGGACGCGTCCTGCTCCGGCTCGGAGACCCGGGCGCCACGGAAGCGCTGTCGGGGTTCGCCCAGACATTTCCGGCCGACACGGCCGCGCCCTCCGCGCTGTACCTGCTCGGAGATCAGCTGGGCGACCGGGGAGACTGGCAGGGGGCGGCCCGCTGGTTCGCTGAGCTCGTGGGCCGCTATCCCATCGACCCGCGCACGTCGCAAGCGCGCTTCCGCCTCGCCGCCGAGGCGACGCTGCGTGGCTTGGCGGACAGCGCCGCCGTACTGTACCAGTCGGAGGTCGTCGCCGGGGGACCGCAGCGGCTCGCCGCGCGGTTCTGGCTGGGCCGGCTGGCGCTGGCCCGGGGCGACACGGCGGGCGCCCGCACGCAGTGGACCGGCCTCGCCCGCGACGACTCGGTCGGGTACTACGGCTTGCGCGCTCGCGCGGCGGCGCACGTGCCACCGCTCCAGATCGCCGCGCCGTCCGATCTGTCTGCTCCGCCAGCGGTGGCGCTTGGCCTCGCGCGCCTGGACACGCTCGTGCTCGCAGGGCTCGACTCGGCAGCGGAGGCAGAAGTCAGACACGTGCTGGCGCATCCGCCCGGCGAGATCGATGGCCTGCTGGCGTGGAGCGAGGGGCTCGCCGCCCGCGGGTGGGGACCCGCTGCCGTCCGGCTCGCGTGGCAGGCGACGCTCCGCGGGCCCAACGACGCGCGCGTGCTGCGTGCGATCTTTCCCTGGCCGAATCGCAGTGCGGTCGAGGCGGAGGCCCGCGAATTCGGGGTGGACCCCTTGCTCCTGGTCGCGCTGGTACGACAGGAGAGCGTGTTCGATCCCGAGGCACTCTCCCCCGCGGGCGCGCGGGGCCTGGCGCAGCTGCTGCCCGGCACCGCCGCGTTCACCGCCCGCGGCCTCGACGTCACGTTCGATCCCGAGTGGCTCACGGTTCCCGACCTGAACCTCCACCTGGGTGCCGCGCACCTGGCCGAGCTGCTCCGGCGGTTCGGCGGGCGTGTGGAGGCTGCGGTCGCGGCGTACAACGCCGGCGTGCCCCCGGTGCTGCGGTGGCTGGGGCGGCCGGGTGGTGACGATGCGGACACGTTTCTCGAGCTGATCCCCTACCAGGAGACGCGCGGCTATGCGCGCTCCGTGCTGCGCAACCGCGAGCTGTATCGCGCTCTGTACACACGCCCAAGCGATTGACGGCGCGGCAGTTAACGGTTCCTTGACAAGCATTCTCCCGTTCCGCAAATCTATCGCGCCCGGCGATCGTCGGGCGGCGTACTGCGCCCTACGTGTGACTTTGCAGGAGGCTGATCGGATGGCCAAGGGAAAGGTGAAGTGGTTCAATGACGCCAAGGGGTACGGCTTCATTGAACAGGAAGGCGGCGACGATGTGTTCGTCCACTTCTCGGCGATTCAGATGGACGGCTTCAAAACACTCGCCGAAGGACAAGTGGTCGAGTTCGAAGTGAAGACTGGCGACAAGGGGCTGCACGCGGCGAACGTGATCCGGGTGTAAACGCCATCCCACGCCATTCGTTCCGCCCCGCCCGGGACTCGCTCCGGGCGGGGTCGTCGTTTGCGCACTGTTATCTTCCGCCATGCCCGCCGCCCCGAGCGCCGCGCTATTCCTCGTCGACGGCTACGCGCTCATCTACCGGGCCTTCTTCGCCATGATCTCGCGCCCCCTCACGACAAGCCGGGGTGAAAACACGTCGGCCGCGTGGGGAGTCACGAACTTCCTCATCCGTCTGCTGACGCGGCACCACCCGGACTACCTGGGGTGGGTGCACGACATGGGGGTGTCGTTCCGGGAGCAGCGCTATCCCGACTACAAGGCGACGCGCGAGAAGCTCGACGAGCAGCTGCAGCAGGACTTCGATCGCTCGGTGGAGCGGATCAAGCAGATCCTCACCGGGTTCCGCGTGCCGGTGCTGGGCGTGGAGGGCTTCGAGGCTGACGACGTGATCGGGACGCTCGCCACGGCGGCGGCGACGCGCGGGTTGGGTGCGGTCATCGTCTCGGGCGACAAGGACTTCTACCAGTTGATCGCGCCGGGGATCGTGCTCCTCAATCCCGGGCGGGGCGGGCCGGCCGCAGTCGAGGAGCACTGGGTCGACGCATCCAACGCCAGCGAGCGGTTCGGCGTCCCACCGGAGCGCGTGGTTGACTTCCTCGCGCTCGTGGGAGACAGCTCCGACAACGTCCCCGGTGTGAAAGGGGTAGGCGAGAAGACGGCGCTCGAGCTGTTGCAGCGCTACGGCGACCTGGACGGCGTGCTCGCACACGCGGCCGACATTCCGGGCAAGCGGGCGCGTGAAGCGGTGTCGCAGTACGCGGACCTGGCGCGCCTGTCGCGCGAGCTGGTGACGATCCGGCGGGACGTCCCCGTGCCGCTCGACCTCGACGCGCTGCGGGTCCGGTCCCCCGACACGGCGCGCCTGACGGAGCTGTGCGCCGAGCTCGAGTTCCGCTCGCTGATTCCCCGGCTCGAGCAGCTGGCGACAATTCGCGCGGAGCCAACGCGCGCACCGCAACCGCCCCCGCCCTATTCTCCCCCCTCTCTCCCTCCCCCTCCCCCTCCCCCTCCCGCGACGTCGGCAAGCGCGCCGCAGGTCGTGGACGATCCGGGGCAGCTCGAGGCCGTCATCGCCGAGTGCCGGGCGGCGGCGCTGCTCGCGCTCGATACGGAAACCACCTCGATCTTCCCGTTGCGCGCCGGGCTGGTCGGGATGTCGCTCGCCATCGGGCCGGGGCGGTCCTGGTATCTGCCGTTCGCACACGTCGCGCCGGACGGCGAGCTGGCGGGTGGGGTCGCGCCACGCAACCTGCCCGCGCTCGCAAGCGATGCGATGCGCCCATTACGGGCGCTACTCGAGGATCCGGGCGTTCCGAAGGCGGGCCACAACATCAAGTACGACTGGCTGGTGCTGCGGCGCGCCGGGGTCGAGCTCGCCGGCGTCGCGTACGACTCGATGCTCGCGAGCTTCGTGCTCGACCCGGGACGCCGCTCCCACGCCCTCGACGAGCTGGCGCGCGACCGCCTGGGAATCACGCTCAAGACGTACGGAGAGCTGGTGGGCAAGGGGAGGTCGGAGCGCCCGTTCGCGGCGGTGCCGCTCGCCGACGCCGCCCGCTACTGCGCCGCCGACAGCGAAACGGTCTTGCTGCTGCGCGAAGCGTTCCAGGGGGAGCTCGTCGATCACCAGCTGCTGCGGCTGCTCGAGACGATCGAAATCCCCCTCGTGCGCGTGCTCGTGGAGATGGAATGGCATGGCGTGCTGATCGACCGGGAGCGCCTCGGAGAGATCTCCCGCGCCTTCGGCAAGGAGCTGGTCGAGCTGGAAGGGGCGATCCAGCGCGCGGCGGGCACGGACTTCAACCTCAACTCGACGCCCCAGCTCCGCAGCCTGCTGTTCGAGAAGCTTCAGCTCCCGGTCCTCAAGAGGACCAAGACCGGTCCGTCCACCGACTTCGAGGTGCTGGAACAGCTCGCCGCGATGGGTCACGAGGTGCCAAAGCTGCTGATCGAGTACCGCGAGCTGTCGAAGCTCCGGTCCACCTACGTGGACGCGCTCCCGGGCTACGTGAACGCGACGACCGGGCGCATCCATACGAGCTTCAACCAGACCGGCGCTGCAACCGGCCGGCTCTCGAGCTCCGACCCGAACCTCCAGAACATCCCCGTGCGGACCCCGCGCGGCGAGGCCATCCGCCGCGCGTTCGTGGCGGCGCCCGGCGCGGTGCTGCTGACGGCCGACTACTCGCAGATCGAGCTGCGCCTGCTCGCCCACCTCTCGGGGGACGCGGCGTTCGTGCAGGCGTTCGAGCAGGGGGGCGACATCCATCGCCAGACCGCGGCGATCATCTTCGGCGTGCCGCAGGACCAGGTCACGCCCGAGATGCGCTCGCGCGCCAAGACGATCAATTTCGGCACGATCTACGGTCAGGGGTCGTTCGCCCTCTCCCGCCAGCTCGGCATCACCCAGGAGGAAGCGAAGGAGTTCATCCGCGCGTACTTCGCCCGGTTCTCGGGCGTCCGCGCCTGGCTCGATCGCACTGTCGCCGCCGCCCGGGAGCACGGCTACGTCGAGACCATCTTCGGCCGCCGCCGCTACGTTCCCGAGCTGCGCGATCGCAACTTCAACATCCGCGCCTTCGGAGAGCGCACGGCGACCAACTCGCCACTCCAGGGCTCCGCCGCCGATCTCATCAAGATCGCCATGATCGGCATCGACCGGGCCCTGGCCGAGCAGCGGCTCGCCACGCGGATGCTGCTCCAGGTGCACGACGAGCTGGTGCTCGAGGTCCCCGAGGCGGAGCAGGGGATCGCGAGCGGCCTGGTAAAACGCCATATGGAGACGGCCGCCGTATTGCGCGTTCCCCTGGTCGTAAGTGTCGGTATTGGAAGGAATTGGGTCGATGCCAAGGGATAAGCATGGCTCTTGCAGGACAGGGGGTGGTGCCCAATACTGTGGGCGTCGGATTCCGGTGGGTGTCGTTCCGCCGCTATCCGGCGCCCTTTCGCGCCCAAGGGGGTAGGCCGTTGCGGTCACGCGGTGGCTTCACGCTGATCGAGCTCCTCATCGTGGTGGTGATCCTCGGGATTCTGGCGGCGTTCGCCATCCCGAAGTTCTCCAACACGCGCGAGAAGGCGTACGTGGCCGCCATGAAGTCCGACCTCCGCAACCTGGCGACCGCGGAGGAGGCGTTCTTCTATGACAGCGCGAAGTACACGACCAGCTTCGTGCAGATGAGCAACGTCGCGCCGACGCTCGGGGACTCGATCATCGTCAACGAAGCGACGAAGCAGGGGTGGTCCGCGACCGCCTCCAGCGGCAATACAGGAAGGAAGTGCTACGTGTTCTCTGGATCTGCGACCCCGGTGGGCTCCGCGACGATCGAGGGCAACATTTCCTGCTCGTAGGGCCAGGCTGCCGCGAATTCACACGCCGCCGCGAGGGGATGTGCTTCGCCCTCGACGGCGGCGTGTGGCTTCACCGGCACCGGCTGCACGGTGAGCCGATGGCGCACATGGTCAGTGCGGACCGCGACCGGCTGCTCGCCCTCGGCCGGGAGCTGGATTTGCGGCCGGAGTGGCTGCAGTACAAACCGTTGAAGGACCCGCGGACGGGCCAACGCGTGCCGGCGTGGCACTGGGATCTTTGGGGAGACCGCCTCAGGCGACTCGACGCCGAGTGAATCCCTAGGCGCTAGGCCTCGGGCAGTCGTTCCAGCTTGGGGGCCCGGACGCCGGGCCACCAGTTCCAGCGTCCGGCGATGTGCATGATGGCGGGGACGAGCACCATGCGGATGAGCGTCGCGTCGAGCAGCACCGCCGCCGCGAGGCCGAAGCCGATCAGTTGGACCGCGAGCACGCGGGCGAACGCGAAGGCGCCGAAGACGAGAATCATGATCAGCGCCGCGCTCGTGATCGTCGACGCGGTCGCGGACAATCCCTCCATGGTCGCGTGGTCGTTCCGCCCGGTTTTGTCGAAGACCTCCTTGACGCGTGTCAACAGGAACACCTCGTAGTCCATCGACAGGCCGAAGACCGTCGCAAACACGAGCACCGGCGCCACGCCCCAGATCGCCTCCGTCGGACCCTCGAGCCCGAACAGGCGGCCGCCGTACCCGTGCTGGAACACGAGCACGGTGAGCCCGAAGGCGGCGCTCACCGAGAGGCAGTTCAGGAGTACGGCTTTGAGCGGGACGAGGAGGGAGCGGAAGGCGACGAAGAGCATGATCGCGGTGATGCCGAGGATGAAGCCCACCGTGCGCGGCAGGCATCGCAGCAGCTCGAGCTGCGCGTCGAGCGTGCCGGCGGCGAAGCCGCCCACCAGCACCTCCGCGCCGGAGAGCCCGCGGATGCCGTGGTGCGCGATGGCCCGGGCCCGCCGCGCGATCTCCATCATGCCCGTCAGCGTGACTGTGTCCCCGGGGATCACGTCGATCAGCGTGGTGCGGTTGTCGGCGCTCAGGTAGGCGTCGAAGAATCTGGGATTGCTGCTCCGGACGGCGGGCGCGTCGCTGTAATAGATCGCGAGCTGCAGCGTGGACATCCCCCGGCGGATGCTCGCGATGCCCCGCACCTCCTTGACGCGCGGGCTCCGGGCGAGGGAATCGGTCAGGACCTTGAGCCCGGCGAGGCGGCGCGCCGAGAGCGCGGACTCCCCTTCCGGGAGCTGGATGACGAGGCGGGTGGGATAGACGACGCCGCCCGCGCCCATGTCCTTGAGCTCGGCCAAGCCTTGCCCGGATTCGGATTGCGGCGGGAACCAATTGGTCGCCGGCAGGCCGAGGCGGATCTGGGTGAGCGGAGACGTGAGCAGCGCGATGCCGATCCCGCCGGCCGCGACGGCGCGCCACGGCCGGTGCCCCAGCCACCGGGCCCAGCGCTCCCATCCCGTGGGCGCGTGGAAGCGCGCGAGCGGCCGGGCGAGCCGCCGGGGGCGGTCGATGTTCCGCCCGAGGAACGCGAGCGTCGCGGGCAGAAACGTCGTCGCGAGCAGCACCGCCACCGCCACGACGAGCATCCCGCCGGTCCCCACGGAGCGAGTGTCCGTCATCGGCGTCGTGACGACGAGGCCCAGAAAGCCGATGATGACGGTGATGCCGGAGGTGACGACCGCCGACCCCGCGGTCTCGATGGTGCGGGCCGCCGCGTCGACCGGGGTCAGGCCGCGGTTCAGCTCCTCACGAAACCGGGTGACGATGAGCAGCGAGTAGTCGATGCCGACGCCGAGCCCCACCATCGTGGTGATGTTGAGGACGAAGACCGACATCGTCTGGTAGCGCGCCGCGATGGTGACGAGGCCGAGCGCGATCGTGATGGCGAGCACGCCGATCACGACGGGCAACGTCGCCGCCACCAGCGCGCCGAACGCGACGACGAGGACGACGAGCGTGAGGGGCAGGACCCGCGCCTCGGCCTGCTCGGTATCCTCGGCGCTGATCGTGCGGACGTCGTAGTCGAGGGCGGGGTTCCCGGTCACCTTGACGTCGAACCCGTTGCCCTGGGGCAGGCGCATCAGGGTCTCGCCGATCGTTTTCCGCAGGTCGGGAACGAAGTCTTCGCCGCGGACGGCGCGTAGCGCGACGATGAGGAACGTGGTGTGCCGATCCGCGCTCACAAAGGTCGACTCGCCGATGCTCTGCAGCGAGACGATCTGGCTCACGTAGGACCGCCGCTCCGTGGCCGCTTTGAGCGAGTCGAGGACCGCGGCGAAGCGCGGGTCGCTCCACCGCACGGGGCCGTGGACCACGATCGCGACGTATTCGGCAAAGGGGCTGGGGAGCGCCTGTTGCAGGATGTCGGAGGCGCGAGCGGCCTCGGTCGGTCGGGTGGAGCCGCCACGGACGTCGAGCACCCGCTGGACCCGCGCCGCCCGCGGCGCGAATACGACGGCGAGCGCCGCCCACGCCGCGATCACCCAGCCGCGCCAGCGAATCAGGGGTTTCGCGGGTAACGCGATCACCTATCGTCCAAGCATAAGCAGGCCACAATCATAGAGACGCCGGCGAGGCAAAGCTAGCGGCTCGACGGCGTGGTTCGGCATATTGCGCGCATGATAGTCGAGCGCAGAATGTCCGCGCTCATCGCGGGACTCGCGGTGTTGCTGATCTGCGCGGTGTTGTGGGACGCGTTTTTCACGCCGTCCCGCTCGCGCCGCGCCGGCGCGAGCGTCGCGGGCGCCGCCGGCCCCGAGTCCGCGCCGCCCCCCCCCACGCCCCTGCCCCACCCTGACTCCGCCACCCCGGCGGCACCGTCGCCCGCGGCCCCGGCACCCGGCGCGCCCACGAGCCAGCTCAGCTACGTCGATCAGCTGGCCCGCGCCGAAACGCGGCGCCGCTTGCGGGCCAGCGCCGGCTACACCTACCTGAGCGAAGTGGTCGCCGAAAGCGAAGACTCGGCCCTGCACCGATGGGACGACCGGGTCACGCGCCGCGTCCGCGTCTACTTGCCCGCGGGGACAGCCGCGAACTTCCAGCCGGCCTTCCTGGATGCCGTGCGCAGCGCGTTTGCGGCGTGGGAGGAGGCACGCGTCCCCGTCCGCTTCGACACGGAGGCGGATTCGGCGCAGGCCGAAGTGCGGTTCCGGTGGAAGGTGCAGTTCGACATCGATCGTACCGGCCAGACCGACCTCACCTGGGACCAGGACGGGCGCATCCAGTCCGGCGTCGTGACGATCGCGACGTTCGACCCCAAAGGGCGGCCGCTCTCAACCGACGATGTCCGCGTGGTCGCGATGCACGAGATCGGCCATCTGATCGGGCTGGACCACTCCGCTGATTCGAGCGACCTCATGTTCGCGAACACGCGCGTGCGCGACCTCTCGGCGCGCGACATTCGCTCGGCGCTGATGCTGTACCAGCTGACGCCGGGTCCGGTGCGGTGAATCCCCGTAGTCTGGTGGACGGCGGCGCCGCGAGCCTGGTGCAGGCGCTCGACGCGCGCGTGCGCCCGGGCGAGCTCGTCGAGTCGCTCGCCGACGGCGCGGTCCGCTGCTTTGCGTGCGGGCACCGCTGTCTGGTCCGGCCCGGCCGCCGCGGCATCTGCAAGGTCCGCTTCAACCGCGACGGCACCCTGCTCGCGCCGGCCGGCTACGTGGCCGCCCTGCAATGCGATCCCACCGAGAAGAAGCCGTTCTTTCACTGCCTCCCGGGCAGCGACACGCTCACGTTCGGGATGCTGGGTTGCGACTTCCACTGCGGCTACTGCCAGAACTGGCTCACGTCGCAGGCGCTGCGCGACGACGCCGCGGGCGTGCTCCCCAGCGACGTGACGCCGGACGCGCTCGCCGAGCTGGCCGTGCGCCACGACGCGAAGCTCGTGGGGTCGTCCTACAACGAGCCGCTCATCACGGCGGAGTGGGCCGTGGAGGTCTTCAGGGCAGCCAAGAGCCGTGGCCTTAAGACCGCCTTCATCTCGAACGGCAACGCCACACCCGAGGTGCTCGATTACATCCGTCCCTGGACCGACTGCTACAAGATCGATTTCAAAGCGATGGACGACCAGCGCTACCGCGAGCTGGGCGGGGTGCTGCAGCACGTGCTCGACGCCATCCGCATGGTCTACGAGCGTGGGTTCTGGCTCGAGCTGGTGACGCTAGTCGTGCCGGGGTTCAACGACGACCAGGAGCAGCTGACGCGAGCGGCGGAGTACATCGCATCTGTCTCACCCGAGATCCCATGGCACGTCACCGCGTTTCACAAGGACTACAAGATGACCGACCCCGACGACACGCAGCCCGACACCCTGCTGCGTGCCTGCGAGATCGGGACGGCAGCGGGCCTGCGGTTCGTGTACGCGGGCAATCTTCCGGGGCGTGTCGGCCGCTGGGAGCACACGTATTGCCCGGATTGCGGCGATCTGCTGATCGAGCGCCACGGGTACGCGATTCGCCGGCAGCGGATCGGTCCCGACGGGCGGTGCGCGAGCTGCGGGCGGCGCATTCCGGGCGTCTGGTGCTAGCGCTGGTCTTCCTGCTGCAAACGGGGGCCGCGGCGCGTCCCCCCGCCGCGGCGCGGTTCGACGCCGCCACGTTCGATCCCCTCGTCATGGACGGTATCCGCGCCGGCGCGTATCCGGGGGCGGCGCTCGTGGTAGGCCGGCGCGACACGATGTTGTTCGCAAAGGGGTACGGGCACCTGACGTGGTCGGCGTCGAGTCCGGTCGTGGACGCCGAGAGCACGTTGTACGACTTGGCGTCGGTCACCAAGGTCATCGCCACCACGACAGCGGTGATGCTGCTCGTGGACCGGGGCAAAGTGCGGCTCGACGCGCCCGTGGCCGCGTACGTCCCCGAGTTCCGCGGCGCCGGGACGGCGGGCGTGACGGTATGGCACCTCCTGACGCACACGTCGGGGCTGCGGCCCACCCTCCCGTTGTATCGGGACGCCGCGGACGGCACGGCGGCCCTGCGGCTGGTGCACGCCGCGACCCCCGAGGTTCCCCCCGGCACTCGCGTGGTCTACAGCGACCTGAACGCCATCCTGCTGGGTGAGGTCGTGCAGCGGGCGGCCGGTGAGTCGCTAGACGTCTTCACGCAGCGCGAGGTGTTCGCGCCGCTCGCGCTGCGCCAGACCACATTCCACCCGGCGGTCCGCCTGCGGGCGCGCATCGCGCCGACCGGACTCTGGCGCGGGCATCCCGTCGCGGGTGTGGTGAACGATCAGAACGCGGTGCGATTGGGCGGCGTGGCCGGCCACGCGGGTCTGTTCGCGGGGGCGCTGGACGTGGCCCGGTTCGCCCAGTTCATCCTCCGGGAGGGCGCGCTTCCCGACGGGCGTCACTTGGTGCGGGCGGAAACGGTGCGCGAGTTCACAACCCGCGCGTCGGCCCCGGGCCCGGGAACCCGAGCTGAAGCGCGGGCGCTTGGGTGGCAGGCGCTGCCCACGGGCGAGTCCGTGAGCAGCGCGGGGACCCTGTTCGGGCCGCGCAGCTTCGGGCACACGGGGTGGACGGGGACGTCGCTCTGGATCGATCCGGACCGGGATGTGTTCGTGGTATTGCTGACCAATCGGGCCTTCGCGCCGCGGGCGCGCCGCCCGTTCACCGTGCTGAAGGCAGTGCGCGGGCGCGTCGCCGACGCGGCCGCACGCGCGTCCGATGCCCGCTGACCGCGCGACCCTCATCTACGACGGGGCCTGTGGGTTCTGCCGCGACGCGGTCGCGCTCGTGGCCCGCTGGGACCGGGAGCACCGCGTGACGCTGGTGCCGTTCCAGGACGAGGCGAAGCTCGCGGAGTTCGGGCTCCCCTTACCGACGCTCGCCGCGGCGATGCACCTCGTGCTGCCCGACGGCCACGTCTTCGCGGGCGCCGACGCTGCGGCGGCGCTGCTCAAGCTGCTTCCGGGGAAGGGCTGGCTGGCGTGGGTGTTCGCAGTTCCCGGGGTGTTGCCGGTGGCGCGACGCGTATACGCCTGGATCGCGCGGCGGCGTCACTGTCTAGTGCGGGGCGTAGCAGCTGACTAAGCTTGGCTCGGAGCAGGAGGTGCGCATGACGACGGCGACGATCAACGAAGCGGGCGTGCGGGACGCCCTGCGGCAGGTGAAAGACCCCGAGCTCGACCTGAACATCATGGACCTCGGCCTCGTCTACGAAGTCGATGTCGACGAGGGCGACGTGCGGATCAAGATGACCCTGACGTCGCCCGGGTGTCCCGCGGGGCCAATGATCACGAACGACGCCTATCGCGTCCTGCGCGGCCTCGAGGGCGTGAAGGACGTCAACATCGACATCGTGTGGGAGCCCTATTGGACGCCCGAGCGCATCGACCCCAAGGTGCGCGCCGCGATGGGCCTTTAGGAGAGCGCCGCGAGCAGTTGGTCGCCCAGCACTTCGATCTGCCAGCGCCGGAGCCCGTCCACCAAGGCGAGCCCGGCGCGGTCTTTTGGGCGGGCCCGAGCGACGGCCTCGAGAGCGACGCGCCCGCACAGCACACCGGCATCGAGCGCCAGCTCGGCGGCGACTCGGTTGCGCACCGCTTTCAGCCGCTCCACCCGTCCGTCGAGGTCCGCGTCCCTGGGGGTCCGGGCCGCGCGCTCGATGCGTGGCAACGCGTCGTCCGCGAGCGCGAAGGCGCGGCCCACCGCCTCGAGCAGCGCGGCCTCGTGGCGCGCCGCGAGCGTCGCGGGCAGGCCGGGCGTCTGCATCAACGCCGGCCGCGTTCGGGGAAGAGTACGACTCACGGCGAGCAGGGCGTCGTTGCCGATGATGCGGAAGCTCGCCTTGTCCTGACGCGCCGCGAGCTCGTCGCGCCAGCGGTGCAGCTCGCGCAGCGCCGCGAGTTGCCGGCCGGTGAGCGTCTTGGCACCCTTGATCCGCAGGTAGGCATCCGCCGTCCCTCCATCCGACGCACTCGCCCCCGTCCAGCGCAGCGCCCCCAGGCGCTCGAATTCCTCCTGCGCCCACGCGAGGCGCCCCAATTCGCGCAGCCGTGCCAGCAGCGCGTCGCGCAGCGCCGGAAGATGCCGGGTGTCCGCGGCGGCATACGCCAGCATGTCGGCAGGAAGGGGGCGCTGCGACCAGTCCGCCTTCTGATGCTCCTTCGCGACCTTCACGCCGACGTACTTCTCGAGTAGCGCGGCGAGCCCGATCGCGGGCTCGCCCGAGAGCTGGGCCGCGATGCGGGTGTCGCTCAGGTTCGCGGCGCGGAACCTGTAGTCGCGATCGAGGATCCGGAGGTCGTAGTCCGCGTCGTGGAACACCTTCTCGACGGCGCGGTCTGCAAGCAGGAGGCCGAGCGGGGTGAGATCGGTAAGGGCGAGGGGATCGAGGATCGCCGTGTCGGCTCGGGTGGAGAGCTGCACGAGATAGATACGGTCATGGTACTTGTGGAAGCTCGCCGCTTCGGTGTCCACAGCGACGAGCGGCTCGCGGCGAAACGCCGAGATTGCTTCAGCAAGGGCCTGGGGACTGCGAACGTAGCTATCCACACAGTGTCATGGCGGTGTGGAAATCTATGATACTGGCGTGATACTGTTGTGATGATGTAACCACAGTCGGAGTCATTCCTCCTTCCCTAACTGGTCCAGGCCCGCCGCTATTTCTTCGAGTGCCCTAGCGAGGGTGCGGTAGAACTCAGGGTCGGCGGGCTGGGCGGGGCCGCCGAGCGGGTCGCCCGCGCACTTGCGCGCGGCCCGCGCCGCGTGGCGGATGTAATCCGTGGCAACGCGCATCGCTGGTCTCGGTGAAAGGAGAGTCGTTGGATCCGTCGCTCGTCACGGCAAAGATACGCGCGGCGCTCGGTGCCTGCGCCCTCGGGCGCTGGCCGACTCCGCTCGAGCTCACGGCGCCGCTCGCGGCCGCCGCGGGGCTCGACGCGCTGTGGGTCAAACGTGAGGACCGCTCCGCCCTGGCATACGGGGGGAACAAGGTCCGCGGCCTCGAGTTCCTGATCGCGGGCGCGCCGCCGGGCACGGTCTTCGTCACGCTCGGCGGTACGGGCTCGACGCACTGCCTCTCCACCGCGGTCCACGCGCGAGCGCTCTCCTGTGGCGCGGTCCTCGCCCAATTTCCTCAAGCCTCGACGGAAGCGAGCCGCGCGGTGGCAGCGGCATGCGAGCGGGCGGCCACGGGCGTCGTGCGCGCCGGCTCACGGCTCGGACTGCCGCTCGCCGTGGCGCGCGCGTGGCGCATGGCGCGCCGCATCGGCCGCGCCCGCTGGATTCCTGGGGGCGGCGCGCACCCGAGGGCGGTGGCCGGCCACCTGCTCGCGGGGTTGGAGCTCGCGTCCCAGAGCCCCTCGCCCCCGGACGCCGTGGTCACGCCGCTCGGCTCGGGAGGCACGGCCGCCGGGCTGATGCTGGCGTTCGGCGCGCTCGGCTGGCCGACCCGCGTGATTGCAGCCCGAGTCGCACCGATGATCGTGGCGAACCGCTGGCGCGTCGCGGCGTTGTCGCGCGGCGCGATGCGTTTGCTGGCGGCGCATGGGATAGTCCTCCCCCGTCCCCTGTCCTTCGCCCCTCTCGTGCTCGATTGCCTGGGGCAGGGCTACGGATATCCCACGGCGGCGGGCGAGGCCGCGCGCGCCCTGGCCGCGGCGCACAGTCTCGCGCTCGATCCCACCTACGGCGCCAAGGCGTTCGCGGCGCTCGCATCGCTCCCGTCACGCGGGTTTCGACGCGTCGTGTTTTGGCATACGTTTGCATTTCCCGCCCGCACCCCGGAGCTCTCGCTGTGACCGCGCTGCCGACCGTCGAGCTCACCGTATTTCCGTTCGAGTGCGATGCCTTCGGGCACCTGAACCACGCGTCGGTGCTCACGCTGTTCGAGCGCGCGCGCTGGGAGAGTCTCGCGCGCGGGCCGGGCATGGACCTGTTCGACCGCAGCGGCGTCGTGCCGGTGGTGCGCAAGGCGACCGTGGAGTACCGGGCGGCGGCGTTACCGCGGGATGTGCTGCGGGTTGAGACGGTGATCACGCACCGCGGCACCACGAGCTGGACCGCGCGCCAGACGGCGCAGCGCCAATCGGACGGCGCGGTCATCGCGGAGGCGGAGATCGTGTTCGTGTGTCTTGACCGTGTGGGTCGCCCGGTTCCGGTCCCCGAGGAGGTCGCGCGCGTACTCGGCCCGCGCACGCCCCCGGCGCATGAGCCGCAGCGGATCGAGGTGGACGGGGTCGCGCTCGCGGTGGACGTGCGCGGCGAAGGGCTGCCGGTCCTGTTCGTGCACGGATTCCCGTTCGACCGGACCGTATGGCGGCATCAGCTGGCGGCGCTCTCGCGGTGGAGACGCATCGCGCCGGATCTGCGCGGGGCCGGTGACTCGACCGCGCCGGCCGACGGGTATTCGATGCAGCGCTACGCGGACGATCTGGTGGCGGTGCTCGACGCACTCGGCGTCCGGCAAGCGGTCGTGTGCGGGCTCTCGATGGGTGGGTACATCATCTTCGACCTGCTGCGCCGGCACGCGTCGCGCGTGCGGGCGGCGGTGCTGTGCGGCACGCGGCCCCAGCCCGACGCCGAGGAGACGCGGGCGTCGCGCGACGAGCTCGCTGCGCTCGCCATGGAGCGAGGGACCGAAGCGGTGGGCGAGAGGCTGCTCCCGCGGCTGGTCGCGGCCGCGACGCCGGAGGATCAGCCGGAGGTCGTCAGGCAATACCGTGAGATGGTCCGGCGCATGCCGGCTGCGGGAATGGCCGGAGCGTTGCGAGCGATGCGCGACCGGCCGGACTCGACGCCGCTCCTGCACGCGATACGGGTGCCGACGCTCGTCGTGGTGGGCGGTGAGGACCGGGTGTCACCCCCGGACGTCGCGGAAGCGATGGCCGCGTCCATTCCGGGAGCGCGCCTGGCGGTGATTCCCGCCGCCGGGCATCTCGCGCCGCTGGAACAACCGCTTGCTACGAGCCGCGCCTTCGCCGATTTCCTGGACGCGCTGTCGTGACACGGCTCAGGAGCCTTTGCGCTGGGGCTTGCCGGGGGGCGTAGCACCTTGGAAGACGTCGCGGTTCTTCGCGATGAACGACTTCCACTGCTCCGGAGTGTCTTCCTCGGGGAAGATGGCCGTCACCGGGCACTCGGGCTCGCATGCGCCGCAGTCGATGCACTCGTCAGGATGGATGTAGAGCATGTCTTCTCCCTCGTAGATGCAGTCCACGGGACAGACATCCACGCAGGAGCGGTCTTTCACGCCGATGCAGGGCTCGGCAATGATGTACGGCATCTCGACTCCGTTGAGATCTTGAAGACAGCGGTCGCCGGCGCGAGGCCGAAACGCAAACATAGAATCGGCCAATCACGAGTCAAGGCCATGGCGGTGATGCTCACGTCTTGCAGAAGCGATACCGATGGGTATCATTGATACCAATGGGTATCGTGCGCCAGAGGCGCCGGACGGAAACGCGGGTGCTCCTGGTGGAGGCCGGATTGCGCGTGTTCGCGGAGCGCGGCATCGAGCTCGCCACACTGGACGAGGTCGCTGACGCTGCCGGCTTCACCAAGGGTGCCATCTATCGGCAGTTTCCATCGAAGGGCGCGTTTCTGCTGAGTCTGTTCGAGCAATACGCCGCCGTGGCGCGCGCTGGACCCGGGGCCAGGCAAGCGAGCTGGTTCCTGCCGCTCACGATCCAGTTTGCCGCGCAGGCGATGCGGGATCCCTTGTTACGCCGCAGGTTCGCGATCGTGCTCGGCGAGGCTTCAGAGGGGGGCACGCCGGAAGGCGACCTGCTCAAGGCGCTCGCCCGCGTGTTGCGTCCATCCCAAGCGGTGCCGCCGCCCGCGCCCCCTGCGGCGTGACCAGCCACCCTTACGGGACGTTGGGGTTGTTGTTCTTCTCGACGTCCGGCAGCGGCAGGCACAACTGCGTGCCGTACGTGCCGCCTCCCTTGAACGGCGTTCCCGCCGGGGGATCGGGCGTCACCCCGAAGCGGATCACGTCGCCCAGGTGCTGGCCTTCGAGGAACAGCTCGCGGCGGCGCTGGTCGAAGATTTCGGCCTTTACGCTATCAGGATCGGTGCTCGCGAACGTTGTGGGCTCACCACCGCGCCCGCGGAAGAAATTCACGATGCTGTCGGCCCCGGTGAAATTGTTCGCCGCGACGTCCGCTTCGGCCACGATCAGGCGCGCCTCGTACCACGTCGCCAGCCGGATGGGAGTCGACGCGACTGTGTCCTTGAGCTGCTGGTACAGGCGGTAGCCGGTGACGCTGTTGCGCCCCTTGTCGCGCCAGCGCACGCGGAGGTCGTTCATGTTGACGTAGACTGAGTCCAGGGTCGTGTTGTCGCTTGTCGCGCTGTTCTCCTGCCAGATGCGATTGCTGCGCCGCGCGCTGATCGCGGACGCCGTCACGTACTTCACGAAGCCCGAATCCACCAATTGCGCATCTGCTTTGGCCGAGGCGACCTGGCCCAGGTCGGCGTATGCGCGTGCGCGGCCCACGCGCGCCAGGTTCCGCACTGCGGTCTGGCCAGTCGCGCTCGTTCCGTTGATGGCGTCGGTGAAGTAACCGATCGCGACCTTGAACACGCTGTCGCGCGGGATCTCGCCGCCGTACACGATGTGCCGGTCCGCGTCGAGCGTGGACACGACCATGGTGCAGAACCCTTCTCCCAGCAGGACGAGGCTGTACCCCTCGTAGGCCCGGAGCGTCACGATGAGCGTGTCGCGGCCGGGGACCTGCGCGTTGGTCCAGCTCTCGAGCAGTGAGAGGACGTTCAAGGCGGAGAAGCGGGCCGTCTGCAGCGGCGTGTAGACGCCCAGCCCGACGCAATCGTTGACGCCATACCGAGCATCGCTCGACGTCATGGTCCGCCGCTCGTAGGGGTAGCGGTCGGCGGTCTGTGTGGCGTCGGTCAGCTCATCGGTGATCAGCCCGGCCATCACGCCGTACGCCCCGGCCGCGCACTCGAAGTCCGCGAGGGCGCCGCTCGCCAGGAGCTGCGCGTTGGCGGGGATCTCGAGGCTGCTCGCGGGGATGGTGCTCGGGGTCTGGACTTCCAGGGCGTTGTTCAGGAGGTCGCAGCCGGCGACCGTCGCCAGGACTCCCAGGGCGAGGATCGCAATGTGTCTCATCGGTCGCCCCTCCTCAGTAGGCCAGGTTGACGGTGACGACCCATTGCGCGAGCTGCGGCAAGTCGGCCTGCTCCCAGGCGGAGAAGTTGCCGCCGCGGGTTCCGCCGAGGAACATCGCCTCGGGCTCGAGCCCCGGGTAGCGCGTCCACGTGTAGAGATTCCGCCCGGCCACCGACACGGCAGCTCGGCTGGCATTGAGGGCCCTGGCCCAGTGGTCGGGCACCGTGTAGGAGACCGACACTTCGCGCAACTTGAGGAAGCTCGCGTCGTTGATGTAAAAGTCCGGGATGCCGTTCTGGATCTCGGCCACTTCGATCGGGTCGGACCGGTAGGGGGCGAAGTCTTCCAGGCAGCGGAAGAAGATGGTGCAGCGAACGCGGGTGTTGCCGTCGAGCTTCCTGTAGCCGGTCTTGAAGTCCAATAGCCCGCCCACCCGCAGCCGCTGCCCGAGCGTGAGGGTCGCCGTAAGCGCTCCCTCGACGTTCGGAGTCGTGCGCCCGAGATAGACCGTGGGCGCGCTGCCGCACGCCACGGCGCCGCCCTGGCCGTCGTCGCACATGACGTTCGTGGCGTTCCGGCTTGCGTCGAACTGCGCGCTCACGACCCGTTTCGCAAACCAGGAGCCGACGGGATAACCCACGCGATGCTCCAGGAAGGTACCGGCGGACACCGAAGTGAACCCCGGTATGAGTGCCAGGATCTTGTTCCTGTTGGTGGCGACGTTGAAGGTCAGGTCCACGCTCGCGCCCCGGTGCGTGTAAGGGCGCCCCCGCAGCAGCAGCTCGATTCCCTGGTTCAGCACGCGGCCGGCGTTGATGTACTGCTGCCCTGCGAACCCGATCGACGGCGGAATCTGGCTGAGGAGAATCTCGTCCGTCGTACGCTTGCGATAGTAGGTGAACTCGAGGCCCAGCCGGTCGTTCCACAACGCCGCGTCGAGCCCCAGCTCCACCTCCTTGCCCCGCTCCGGTCCCAGATCCGGGTTTCCGATGTTCTGGGGTGTTACGGCGGGCCCATCCCCCGGGCCGGTCGCCGTCGTGTACGTCGGCACCGCGGCGTTGTACGGGGGAGCGCGACCGGACTCGCCATATGCCGCGCGCAGCCGCAGCTGGTCCACGGCCGGCACCTTCCAGAAGGGCTCGTCGCTCGTCACCCAGCTGAGGCTCACCTTCGGGTAGTATACGGTGTTGAAATTGGCGCCGAACGTGCTCTGGTCGTCCGAGCGAAGCCCGCCGGTGAGAAACCAGCGATCGCGCCACCGCAGTTGCTCTTGGCCGTAGAACCCCAGGCTCTTGGTCTCGCCGCGATTCGCATAGCTCGTGCGCTGGCCGGTGGTGGCGCTCAGGGCCGAGAGGCCCGGCGCAGGGAAGTACAGGCCATCGGCAAAGACCGTGTCGTCCACGGTGTGGTAGAACTGGGCGCCCAGCGACGCACTCGACCGCAGGCTCGGCGTCACGTCGAACGTCGCCATGGCGGCGTAATCGAGGGTCGCGTTGTCGACGGCATTCTCTTGAATCGACACGTAGCCGAGGGCGTCGGACGTGAAGAACAGTTGCAGTGAGTCGATCCGCGGCTGATAGAGCGAGTTCTCCTCCCGGGTCCGATCCACCCCAAACGTGACGCGATGCGTGAACCATTTCGCAGGGTGGTGCTGCATCTGGATGCTGCCCGTGAAACGGTCCAACGATTGGCCGAAGTGGTACTCCTCGTCATACGCCCAGGGGAGCCCACTGTGGAAGCCGAGACGGAAGGTGCCGATGTTGAGCGGGTTCATGTAGAACGTCGTGAACATTCGGCCGCCGCATCCGGCTTCGCAGCTCACCTGCGTCGGGCCCGAAACGTAGCCGACGCTCGCGGTGAGGGTGACCTGGTCGCTGGGTGTGACCACGAGGTTGGCGCGACCGTTCGAATGCCGGAAATCATTGCTCGGCTCCGCGCCGCCCTGGAGCTCGGTCCCGCCCGCCACGTAGTAGCGAACGAGACTGGAGCCCCCACTCACGCTCGCCTGGTAGTCGCCCAGGTGCCCGGTCCGGAAGATGTCGCCCACGCGAGATTCCAGGTCGTCGAGGGTGATATGAACGAGGTTGCCCGACGCATCGACCTGGTAGTTGGTGGGGAACCGCCCCTCGGGGTTGCTGAAGTAGTTGACGCCTTGGCGCAGGGTGAACTCCCAGCGCGCCGGGCCCGGCGTCCCCCGCTTGGTAAGGATCTGGATGACGCCGTTGGACGCTTCCGTGCCGTACAGCGTAGTGGCGGCCGGGCCCTTGACGATTTCGATGCTCTCGATGTCGTCGGGATTGAAGTCATTGAAGCGCGAGATCGAGCTCGAGCCGAAGGACTGGTTCGCCGGACCCGTGGCGAAGTCGGCATCCACCCTCACGCCGTCCACGTAGAGCAACGGCTGGTTGCCGATCGAAAAGCTCGAGGCTCCGCGGATTCGGATGCGCGATCCCGAGCCGACGGCGCCGGTGGCGGGCTGGACGAGCACCCCGGCGGCCCGGCCGTTCAAGAGGCTCTGCACGTCGCTGATCGGGGCTGTCTGGGTGACGGTCGCCGCATCGATTCTGGAGACCGCGATGCCGAGCTCGCGTTGCGCCGTGGCCATCGGGGTGCCCGTGACCACCACCCGGGACAGCTCGAGCACCTTCTCCTCGAGCCCGATACGCACGCCGGTGTCACCCACGCGAATCGTGTCGTGCTCGGCGCGGAATCCAATGCGGCGCACCTCCAGCACGGCGGTCGTGCCGGGGACATCAGCGAATCGGAACCGGCCGCTCGCGTCTGTCGCCGCGTGCAGGGCGGTGCCCGACACGCTGACCTGCGCGTCGGCGACCGGCGTGCCCGATGCTCGGCTCACAACGACGCCGGCGACAGGACCGCTTTGTGCGCGGACGGAACACGGCACAAGCAGGCCAACAGCGACGAACAACGACCGGGAGCGGAGCCCCGGGAGCTGAGAGCGTCCCACGACGTGCTCCGAGGGGAAGGGGTGAGGCCTACACTACCGGTCCGGCGCGCCGTCGCAAGGGCAACCCCCCCGGCCTGGACGTCGCGCCGTGAAACGCTCAGTCGGCGGGCACGGCCTCGAGCTTTCGCGTGATCTCCCGCGTGATGTGCATCGAGCAGAACCTGGGCCCGCACATCGCGCAAAACTCGGCCGACTTGAAGTACTCGGCGGGGAGGGACTCGTCGTGCAGCTCGCGGGCGCGGTCGGGGTCGAGCGCCAGCCGGAACTGCTCGTTCCAGTCGAACGCGAAGCGGGCGCGCGACAGGGCGTCGTCCCGGTCACGGGCGTGGGGGCGGCGCCGCGCGATGTCGGCGGCGTGTGCGGCGATCTTGTAGGCGATCACGCCTTCGCGCACCTCCTCGGCGTTGGGGAGCCCGAGGTGCTCTTTGCGCGTGACGTAGCACAGCATGTCGGCGCCGAACCAGCCGATCATCGCCGCCCCGATCGCCGACGTGATGTGGTCGTACGCCGGCGCGACGTCCGTCACGAGCGGCCCCAGCGTGTAGAACGGCGCCTCGTGGCACAGCTCCTTCTCGAGGCGCACGTTCACTTCGATCTGGTGCATGGGGATGTGCCCCGGTCCCTCGATCATCACCTGTACGTCCCGCGCCCAGGCGCGCTCGGTCAGCTCGCCCAGGGTGAAGAGCTCGGCGAGCTGCGCCTTGTCGGTCGCATCG
>WNGP01000442.1_pt1 | contig 31770 bp, 26 predicted proteins | sample 5407671 | NCBI WGS metagenome assembly WNGP01 (sample SAMN13153381, study PRJNA577476) | soil metagenome | isolation source: 40 cm soil or saprolite under Garry oak tree replicate 2 | place: USA:California | collected 2016-06-15 | reverse complement strand
GCTCATTGCGGGCGTACCCCCGCACGGAATTCGGGCCGCCGGCGTAGAACCGCTGGTCCGGGGGGACGAATTTGACACTCTGGCCCAGCAGGCTGATGCGCTGCGGCAGGATCGTGCCACCCCGGATCCGCCAGGCGAGGACGCTACGACGCGACAGCGGATAATATTTCGAGACTTCGAGCTCCCCGCGGTTGAACTCGTACAGGGTATCCGAGAGCACGTAGCGCGACGCGTGTACCAGGGTCACCTGCGTCACGCTCCCCGCCGAGGGATCGAGCACCGAGTTCACCCGCGCGCGCGCGCCGGAGATCGTGATCGCGCCGAACGGTCGCCGATTGACGAGGAACGCCTGGTCGGACTCGTTGCACAGGAGGTAGCGCACGCACAACACAACCGGGTCCGCGGTCGTGCGGCCCACCGAGTAGCTGTAGCCCACGGTGACGGGAACGTCGCGTCGGGCGTTGAAGGTCACCGCCACATTCGCACCCACGGCCTGGCGCGTATACGCCTTGAACTCGGAGCGCCGCTCCGCGAAGACGGCGAAGCTTGCCCAGTGGCGCGGCGACAGGAACGCCGGCTGGCGCAGCGTCAGTGTCGCGTTGTAATTGGCGGTATCGGACGTCGGGTCGTCTTGCAGCGGGTGACACACGTTCTGCTTGAACCCGGCATTCGCGGGGACGCCGACGCCGAGCTTGGAGAGCTGCCCGGTGAGATCGAGCGAGCGGGCGCCTCCCAGGAAGTCGTAGGCCGTCCACCCGCTCTGCACGCGGAAGCAGTCGAGCGAGCCGTACCCCGCCCCGACCCGGAGGCGGTGCCGCGGTGCCTCGGACACGCGCACCAGCACCCGCACCGTCGAATCGCCCGTCGGCGGGGTCGTATCCGCGAGCACCACGTTGACCGAGCGGAACATTCCCAGCCCGTACAGGTCGCGCTGGGTCACGTACAGCTGATCCTGGCGAAACCAATCCCCGGGCTTGACCGAGAGCATGCGGCGCACCGTGCCGGTGTCCACCTGGTCGACGCCGGTGATCGCCACCTGTCCCACGCGCATGCGCGGGCCGGGAATCGCTTCCAGCGTCGCCACGGCCCGGAGCGCCGCCACGTCCACATCGAAGTTCCGCAGGATGTCAGCGTAGGGATACCCGATGTTCTTGAGCCGGCTGACGATGGTGTCGGCGGACGTCTGGAACAGCGCCCGATTGAACGGATCCCCGACCTGGAGGGGCAGGTCGCGCTTCAAGCGCGGCACGTCGAGGATCGAGTCGAGGCCCAACACGTCGAGCGCGGCGAGCCGCACCGGATCGCCCTCGTAGATCCGGAACTTGAGATACACATCCCGCCCCTCGCGGCGCACCAGCGTGTCCACAACAGCGTTCATGTAGCCGCTCTGGCGGTACAACAACAACAGGCGCACGACGTCGCGACGGAACTCGAGCTCGTTGAACAAGCGCTTCTCGCCCAGGCCGAGCAGGCGGATCGGGAACGCTCGCGCGAACCAGCTCGAGTTGGACGTCCCGATCGCCGTGCTCAACGTGTAGTCGTCGATCGCGTGATTGCCCTCGAAGGAGAGACCGCGAACCACCCGCTGCTGCTCCTGCTGCGCGGCAAGGGGAGCCGCCGCGAACACGGCGACGAGCAGGGTCAAACGGAGCGCGCGCAATTGACGCAGTCGGGCTGCTTCCCTATGTTGGCTACCTCCCCCCGCACTGTCAACCTTTTCGACACCTGATCCCATGCGCGTACTCCTCGGTCTTGCCCTCGCCGCCCTCACCGGAGCCACGGCCTGCGGTGGGAAGAGCGCGCGCGCCGGGGGACGAGGTCTCACGTACTACGAATCCTACGACCCACGCTCCCTCGATCCCGCCCTCTCGACCGACGTGCCGACCGGTGAGATGGTCACGCTCGCGTTCGACGGACTCACCCAGTTCGACCCGGATGGCCGCCTGCTTCCGGCGCTCACCGATCGCTGGACCGCGACGCCCGACGGCCGGAGGTACGTCTTTCACCTGCGCCCGGGCGTCAAGTTCCACGACGGCACGCCGCTCACGGCATCCGCGGTGCGCGCGAGCATGCTGCGCGTCTTGTCCCCCGCGACCAAGGGCGGCCGGCCCTGGCCGCTGTACCCCATCGCCGGAGCTGAAGCGTACGCTGCCGGACAGGCGGGCGACGTGAGCGGCATTACGGTCCTCGGGGACTCAGGCGTAGCGTTCACGCTCACCGAGCCGCTCGCCATCTTTCCCAAGTTCCTCGCGATGCCGGTGGCGAGCGTCGTGCCGGCGCCGCCCCCGCGCGACCTGGCGGAGCGCCCGGTGGGCACGGGACCGTGGCGCTTCGTGGCGTGGCAGCACGACGACTACCTCGTGTTCGCACGGAACCCGAGTTACTGGGGCGGCGCCCCGGCCGGCGACACGATCGCGGTGCGGATCGTCCCCGAGCCGCTCACCCGCGCGGCCGAGTTCGAGGCGGGTCGGCTGAGCGTAATCGAAGTTCCCTTCGGGGAGACGGCGCGCTGGCGCCGGGAGCGGCCCGATCAGCTGGTCGAGAAGCCTGCGCTGCGTGTGGTGTACGTGGCCCTGAATAACCGACGCGGCCCGCTGCGCGACCCCCGCGTGCGGCAGGCGATCAACCACGCCGTGAACGTGCCGGAGATCCTCGCGACGGTGTACGGCGGTCGCGGCGTCCTCGCGCACGGCGCCATCCCACCGGCGCTCGCCGGGAGCGATACCACGCGGCGGGGGTACGGCTACGACCCCGCGGCAGCGCGAGCGCTGCTGGTGCAGGCGGGGTATGCGGGCGGGATCGACGCGCGGCTGTGGCGCACGGGGACGAACGTGGAGTTGTCGCGGGTGGCGCAGGCGATCCAGGCCCAGCTCGCCGGTGTGGGCGTGCGAGTGGAGCTGGTGGAGCGCGACGCGTCGAGTCAGCGCGAGGCGGCGCGCAACGGTGACGCCGACATGGTCATCCTCGACTGGTGGGCCGACTACCCCGACGCCGACAACTTTCTCTACCCCCTCTTTTACTCAGGGAGCTTCGGTCCGGGAGGCAACTATGCGTTTTACGCGGACCCCGGGACGGACTCGTTGATCCTGCGCGCCCGTCGCACCACGGACGACACCGCGCGTACGGCGCTGTACCGCCGCATCGACGAGCGAGTGTATCGCGCCGCGCCCTGGCTGTACCTCTGGTTTCCCACGGACCTGTGGGCGCGGCGGCCGGAGCTCGTGGGCTGGGACCTGCCGGTGATCTTCAACGGACAGCGCTGGCTGGGCGCGCGGGTCGCCCCGCGGTGATGCGACTCGTGGGACGCCGGCTGCTGATGACCCTGCCGACGCTGTTCGGCGTGCTGGTCGTCGCGTTCCTGTTGCTGAACGTCGCGCCGGGGGATCCGGTGGCGGCGATGGTGGGGGAGCGCGCCGACGCCGCCACGATCGCGCGACTCCGGGCCGAGCTGCATCTCGATGACCCGCTCCCCACCCAATTCGGACGCTATCTGTGGGCGGTGTTGCACGGCGATCTCGGGCGCTCCTACATCACCCAGCGGGCGATCGCGCAGGACCTGGCCGCGCGCTTCCCCAAGACGGTCCAGCTCGCGCTCGCTGCCATGGCGCTCGCCGCGCTGTGCGGGATCACGCTGGGCGTGCTCTCGGCCATCCGGCCGGGAGACGCCGTCGATCGGGTCGCCATGCTCGTGTCGTATCTCGGCGTCTCCTTCCCGGTGTACTGGGTGGGGCTGCTCCTCATCCTGTTGTTCGCGGTGGCGCTGCGTTGGCTCCCGCCCTCGGGGTCCGGCGGGCTCGCGTATCTCGTGCTGCCGGCGCTGACCCTCGGCATGCGCTCCATCGCGTTCCTCGCGCGCATGACCCGCGCCGCGATGCTGGACGTGCTGTCCAGCGACTTCGTCCGCACCGCGCGGGCCAAGGGGTTGAGCGAAGCGGCCGTGATCCTGCGTCACGGGTTCCGCAACGCGCTGATCCCGGTGATCACCGTGATCGGACTCGACACCGGGAGCTATCTCACCGGCAGCATCCTCACCGAGACGATCTTCGGCTGGCCGGGCCTCGGCCGCTACGTGCTGAGCGCGATCGAGAAGCGGGATCTCCCCGCGATCCAAGGGAGCATCCTCTTCATGTCCCTGGTGTTTCTGCTCGTGAACCTCGTGACGGACGTGGTCTATGCGAAAGCTGATCCTCGCATCGCTTACGATTAGCTCCTCGGTGGCGGCCCAGACGACGGCTGCGCGACCGCGCACCGCGCCGCTCAGAGGATCGCTCGAGCACCGGCTCGCCCAGCTGATCGACGCGCCCCCCTTCAACCGGGCCACCTGGGGGATCTACGTCGTGGACGACCGCGGTCGGGTGCTGTATCAGCGCAACGCGGATCGCTTCTCGGTGCCCGCCAGCAACACCAAGCTGGTCGTCACGGCGGCGGCGGCCGTCCTGCTCCCGGCGGACTATCGCGTGACCGCCAGCCTGTACGTGAACGGTCGCGTGGACGCAGGCGTCCTGTACGGAGACCTGATCCTGTACGGGCGAGGCGATCCTACCTGGTCGGCGCGCTGCTACGCCGTGGACACCCTCGCGCCGGGCGTGTGCGATTCGAGCTTCACGGCGATCGACGCGATCGCCGACTCGGTCCGGACCAAGGGCATCCGGCGGATCACCGGAAAGCTCGTGGGCGACGGGTCCTATTTCGAGCCCACGCTGATCCATTATGCATGGAACGCCTGGGACCTCACCTGGTGGTACGCGGCGCCTGTGTCGGGGCTCGGGTTCCACGACAACAGTGTCGACTTTCGAATCGACCCTGGTCCAGCCGTCGACGCGCCGCCGGTGATCACCTGGTCCCCGGACCTCGGGCTGATCACGTTCGAGAACCGCGCCCGCACGGTCGCGACCGACTCGACCTCCACGATCGGCGACAACTTCTTTCGCACGGCGGGCGGTTGGAGCATCCGCGCGGAGGGGACGGTCGCGCTCGGGAGGAAGACCCGGGTGGAGAGCGTGGCGCTCCCGGACCCGAATGTGTACGCCGCGCGGGCGCTCGCGGCGTCGCTCGCCCGCCGTGGTGTGGCCGTGGAGGGGGGAGCGGTGGGCACGACCGATTCGCTGGCCTACCGCACGGTGCGTTGCTGCGCCTCGCCGCTCGTCGAGTTCCGGGGCCGGCCGCTCCCGGACATCATCTTCCCGATTCTCAACTCCAGCCAGAACTGGTTCGCGGAGATGCTGCTCAAGGTCCTGGGCCGGGAGCTGAAGGGGGAGGGCTCGTGGCGGGCGGGACTCGCCGTCGAGCGCGGCTTCCTGACTGACTCCGTCAAGATCGACTCGACCGCGTTCGCGCTCGAGGACGGGTCGGGGCTCGCGGCGGGTAACCTCGTCACCCCGCAGGCGTTCGCGAAGCTCCTCGCCTACATGCATCGCCACCCGAACGGCGGGCCGTTCGTGGCCGGCCTGCCGCACGCCGGTCAGCCCGGCTCGCTCCTCAAACGCTTCGTCGGCACACCGCTCGAAGGCCGCGTGATCGCCAAGACGGGGAGCATCGACCGCGTCAACAGTCTGTCAGGCTACATCGAGGGGGCCAACGGGGGAGGCCGGACGATCACATTCAGCGTCCAGGCGAACGGGCACGCGGTGCCGTATCAGCAGATGCTCAACCAGATCGATTCGGTCGTGGTTCAGATAGGACGGCCCTAGTCTTCCGTCTGCCCGAACAGCGCCATGTTGCTCGAGTGCCCCGGCTCGACTTTGGCAGCGGGGTTCATGAAGTGCACCGCGTGGTTCACCGCGACCGCCGCCTCGGCGGCGCCCGTGGCGATCAGCTTGAGCTTGCCCGCGTAGGTCGTGATGTCGCCTGCCGCGAACACCCCGGGGATGTTGGTCTCCATCGTCTGCGACACCTTGATCTCGCCCTGCTCGATGTCGAGGCCCCATTGGGCGATCGCCCCGAGCGAGGAGATGAACCCGAGCTGCGGAATCACGCAGTCGACGGCGACACGCTCCTCTTCCTTCGTCTTGTTGTTGACGATGGTCACGGCCTCGATCACGTCGCCGCCGTGGATCAGCTTCAGCTCCCAGAAGGTGCGGAGCTCCATTTTGCCCGCCGCGCACAGCTCGTGGACCTGCCGCACCGTCGCCGCGTGAGCCCGGAAGCCGTCGCGCCGATGGATCATGACGATGAACCGGGCGATCCCCTGGAGGTTCACGGCCCAATCGAAGGCCGAATCGCCGCCGCCCACCAGCAGCACGCGCTTCCCGGCGAACACTTTCGGGTCGAGGATGCGGTCGTGGAGACCCTTCCCGTACCAGCGATCTGCGTCCTTGAGCGGCAGCTTCCGGGGCGTGAAGGCGCCGATCCCGCCCGCGATGAGCACGGTACGCGACGGGTACTGGTCCCGCTCCGTGACGAGTGTGAAGCGCGGCTGGCCGTCCTGCGAGTCGTGCTTCAGGTCCATCACCTTTTCCCCCAGGTGGACCGGCTGCTTGAACTGGAACGCTTGCTCGGCCATCCCCTTCACGAGGTCCTTGGCGAGCACCTTGGGGAAGCCCGCCACGTCGAAGATGTACTTCTCGGGGTACAGCGCGGTGAGCTGGCCGCCTACCTGGTCGAGGTTGTCGATCAGACGACAGGAGGCGCCGCGCATCCCCGCGTAAAAAGCGCCGAACAACCCCGTCGGGCCGGCACCGATAATCGTGATATCTTTGACGTCCTGCATGGGCTTCAATCGTAACGGAACCTCCGGGGAGAAGGGAGAGGGGAGCGGTTGAAGATCTACACCAAGACGGGGGACGGCGGGGAGACGGGCCTGTTTGGCGGCGGCCGGATCCCCAAGGACAGTCTCCGCGTCGCGGCGTACGGCGAGGTGGACGAGTTGAACGCGGCGCTCGGCGTGGCCCGCGCGCTCGATCCCCCGGAGTTCGCCGATCCGCTGCTCCAGACTATCCAGCGCGACCTGTTCACCGTCGGGGCCGAGCTCGCCACTCCGCATCCCGACAAGCTGCAGAAAGCACTCTCCCGCAGCGGCGGCGCCATCGGGGAATCGGATATCGCCGCGCTCGAGGACGCCATCGACAGTCACGAGGCGCGGCTCGAGCCGCTCAAGAGCTTCATCTTGCCGGGCGGGGCGCCTAAGGCCGCGACGCTGCACCTGGCGCGCACCGTGTGCCGTCGAGCCGAGCGCGCCGTCGTCGCCCTGTCGCGGCACGAACCGATCAGCCCCGCCATTCTCCGCTACCTGAACCGCCTCTCGGATCTCCTGTTCGTCCTGGCGCGCGCCGCCAACGCGCACGAGGGACGCCCCGACGTCAAGTGGTGACGATCCGCGTCGCGCTGGCCGGGCCGCGCGACGCCTCCTACGACATCCTGATCGGCCGCGGGCTGCTCGCCGATCTGCCGGCCCTGGCGAAGGCCGCCTGCCCCGCCAGCCGCTACGCCGTGATCACCGACGCGCACGTGGCGAAGCTGTACGGCGAGACGCTCGTGGCACGATGCCGCGACGCCACGTTGCACGTGGAGTTGTTCGAGTTTCCCGCAGGAGAATGGAACAAGACGCGGGAAACGTGGGCATCCCTTTCGGATCGGATGCTGTCGCGTCAGTTCGGTCGCGACTGCGGGGTCATCGCCCTGGGGGGCGGTGTGGTGGGCGACGTCGCCGGGTTCGTCGCGGCGACGTACCTGCGCGGCGTCCCCTACATCCAGCTCCCCACGACACTGCTGGCCATGATCGACTCCTCGATCGGCGGCAAGACGGGCGTGGACGTCCCCGCCGGGAAGAACCTGCTCGGCGCATTCCACCAGCCGCGTCTCGTCGTGGCCGACCTGGACGTCCTCGGCTCGCTCGCTCCGCCGCAGCTCGCCGCCGGCATGGCCGAGGCCGTGAAACACGGCGTCATCGCCGACCGGCAATACTTCGACGCCCTCGAGCGGGAGCACGGAGCCGTGACCGCCAGGGAGGCGGGAGCGCTCGAGCGGGTGGTGCGGCGCTCCGTTGAGATCAAGGCGGACGTCGTGGCGGCGGATGAACGAGAGGCGGGGCGCCGGGCGATCCTGAACTTCGGACATACCATCGCACACGCGATCGAGACGACCGCCCAGTTCGCCACGCTGCACGGCGAGGCAGTCGCGATCGGCATGGCGTACGAAGCGCGTCTCGCGGAAGCGCTCGGAATCGCGGAGCCGGGCACCGCGGACCGGGTCGTGGGGCTGCTGGAGCGCTACAACCTGCCGCTCGACCTACCCGACTCCGCCACCGAGGACGCGCTGGTCGCCGCGATGCAGCTCGACAAGAAAGCGCGCGAGGGCACGGTGCGGTTCGCGCTGCCCCAGGCGATCGGGCGCATGTACGCGGACGGGAAGAGCTGGACGGTGGGGGCGCCGGAGGACGTCGTGCGCGACGTGCTGGGGGGACGGAAGGGTGGGCGGGCGTAAAACACGTAGGGGCGCAGCATGCTGCGCCCCTACATCGAAATTACGTGGCGTCTGACGTGCCCTACTGGACTTGCTGCTGCGCGCGCTGTTTCCGAAGGCGGTAAATCCCTCGGCCCAGGATCAGTACGCCGACCACTGCGAGCGCGGTTCCGCTCTTCGTGCCGACCAGCGCGAGCTGGCCGGACAGGCCGCCCGCGATGAAAACGAGCCCGATGATGACGCTGCTCATGCGCCCTCCGAGGGGACGGGGAAGGGGCCACGATAGGGAGCGGATTCAGGGCTGGGCTAGGTCGCCCATCACTTCCTGACATAATCACATATCCGTCAACAACTTCCCACACAGGTGTGCACGTCTCCACATCGGGAGGCGGAAAGAATCAACCTCGGATCAACATCTATTTCTCCACATGCAATGTGGATAGTGGATAAACTGCGCACTTGTGCAGTACTCCCACTATTTGTGATGTGGAAAAATGAATAGATTTGCACCATTGACGGGCGATTCCTATATTGGGCGCCGTTCGGGGATTTTCCCCACGAGCCCTCACCCGTCCATGTTGGAGCCCTAGCTATGGCACGGTCGAACGGAGGCAAAGCGAAGGCGTTTTTTCGAGCCAATCCTTCCGGAGCCTTCGACCAGTACCTGCAAGACATCCAAAAACTCCCGCTGATTAAGGATCCCGCTGAGGAACGCCGCTTGGCGCGACGCGTGCAGCGGGGCGATGAAAAAGCCGCCGAGCGCCTCGTCACCGCCAACCTCCGCTTCGTCATCTCCTACGTCAAAAAGTATCAAGGGCACGGCCTCGACCTCTCCGAGCTGGTCGCCATCGGGAACGAAGGGCTGCTCAAGGCGGTGAAGAAGTTCGATCCCGATCAAGGCGTGAAGTTCATCTCATATGCCGTGTGGTGGGTCCGTCAAGCCGTCCTGAAGGCGCTCGCGGAGCAGACCCGCAGCGTGCGCATCCCGCTGAATCAGAACTCGCAGCTCATCCGGATGAGCCGGACCGAGACGTACTTGTCGCAGGAGCTCGGCCGGGAGCCGACCGATGATGAGATCGCGATGGCGCTCGAGGACACGGTCGAGAACGTGCGCACCGCGCGCCGCATGACGGCGGCCGAGCTGTCACTGGACGCGCCGGTGGATCGAAGCGACAAGGACGCGGCGACGCTGGGTGAGCGCTTCGCGGGCCAGGAGGGCGGGGAGATCGAGGAGAAGACCGACGGTAAGCTGATGCGCGAGTTCATCGACCGCATCTTCCAGAAGTACCTGACGCCGCGTGAGCGCAAGATCCTCTACCTGTACTACGGCCTCGAAGAAGGCAGCGAAGCCATGACGCTCGAGAAGATCGGGGCGCTGATGGGCGTCACCCGCGAGCGCATCCGCCAGATTAGAGAGCGCGCGTTCGAGAAGCTCCGCGAATCACCGGATGGCAGAGCACTCAAGGGCTTCTGGCGAGCGGCATGAGGACCTGCAAAGACTAGACGCACAGACGCACAGCGGTGAACAGTACGAGGGGTCAGGAAGGCTTGTCCTGGCCCCTCTTTACTGTTCTCCCCTGTGCGTCTGTGCGTCTGTGCGTCTAGTATATAGCCATGGCGCGCGAGCTCCCTATCTTTCCGTTGCCCATCGTCCTGTTTCCCGGGGCCCCCCAGCCATTGCACATCTTCGAGCCTCGCTATCGGCAGTTGCTCCAGGACTGTCTCGCGGCCGACCGGCGTTTCGGCATCGCCTACGTGGCGCCCGATCCCGCGCCCGACGCCGATCCCGTGCCGGCTGCGGGCGACGTGGGCTGCGTGGCCCTCATCCAGTCGAATCAGGGGCTCCCCGACGGGCGTTCCAATATCCTGACGGTCGGTGAGCGCCGCTTCGTGCTGCGGTGCTGGATCTCGAGCACGCACCCGTACCGCGTCGCCGAGATCGAGGAATTCGACGACGACCCGACCGATGCCGCCGAGGTGACGACCCTCGCCGCGGATGTGCGGGAAGGATTCGGGCGCCTCGCGCGGGCGCTCGGCGTGCTCACCGAGCGGGAGGACGAGGAGGTCGAGCTGGCGAGCGATCCCCAGCTCCTCTCGTTCCAGGTCGCGGCATCGCTCGAGCTCGACGCGCCGGCGAAGCGGGCGCTCCAGGCGCTCCGTAGCACCACCGCCCGGTTGCGCCAGCTCGCGACCGTGCTGGGCCCCGTCGCGGCCGACGCCGAGCGCCGGGCGGCGGTGCGGCGAGGGGCGCGGGGGAACGGGCGTGGCGGCCGGCACCCCGAGATCGAGCGCGCCACGTGACCGGCGGCGGAGCGGCAGTGGACCGGGGGGGATCGCTGGCCGCGGCGCTCGCCGAGATCGTCGGCGCGCGACACGTGCGCACCGCGCTCCCCGAGCGAATCACCTACGCCCGCGACGGGCTGCCGACCCATCGGCGCGTACCCGGCGTGGTCGTGCTCCCTGGGAGCCGGGACGAGGTGGTCGCGGTCGTGCGGTTGCTCGCCGCACTCGGCGTGCCGTTCGTGCCGCGGGGCGCCGGCACCGGCCTGTCGGGCGGCGCGCTCGCGGCCGACGACGCGGTGCTGATGGTGCTCACGCGGCTGAACCGCATCCTGGCGATCGACCCCAAGAATCGACTCGCGGTGGTCGAGCCCGGCGTCGTGAACGTGCGCCTCTCCGCCGCAGCGGCGCCCCACGGCCTGTACTACAGCCCCGACCCGTCGAGTCAGACCGCCTGCACCATCGGTGGCAACGTGGCCGAAAACGCCGGTGGGCCGCACTGCCTCAAGTACGGCGTGACCGCGACCCACGTGCTCGGACTGGAGGTCGTGCTCGCCGACGGGCAGGTCGTCGAGCTCGGCAGCCCCGGCGGTGAAGCGTGGGGGCCGGATCTCGTGGGCCTGTTCGTGGGCTCGGAGGGCAACTTCGGGATCGCGACGCGAATCCGAGTGCGCCTGCTGCCCGTGCCGCGCGCCATCCGAACCCTGCTCGCGGATTTCAGCGCGCTGCGGACGGCGGGCGAGGCCGTGTCCGCCGTGATCGCCAGCGGCATCGTGCCCGCCGCCCTGGAAATGATGGACCAGTCATGCATCAATGCCGTGGAAGACTCGGTGTACGCGGCGGGCTATCCGCGCGATGCCGCGGCCGTGCTGCTGGTCGAGCTCGACGGCGGTCGCGAGGAAGCCGTGGCCGCGGACGCGGAGACGATCGCCGGCATCCTGCGGGCGCACGGCGCGCGCAGTGTGCTCAGCGCCGCGGACGCGAAGCAGCGGGAGCGCCTGTGGCAGGGCCGCAAGAAAGCGTTCGGCGCCATGGGCCGCCTGTCGCGTGATCTCGTCGTACAGGATGCGGTGGTCCCCCGCTCCGCCCTCCCCGACGTGCTGGAGGCGATCGGGCGGATCGCTGCGACCTACGGACTCACCGTCAGCAACGTGTTCCACGCGGGGGACGGCAACCTGCACCCCAACATCTCGTTCGACGGGCGCGTGCCGGGCCTCAAGGCGCGCGTGGATCAGGCGAGCGGGGAGATCATGGCGGTGTGCATCGCTGCCGGTGGCACCATCACGGGCGAGCACGGCATTGGGCTCGACAAGCTGCGCTACATGCCGCTGATCTTCGACGGCGATGCGCTGGCCGCGATGCGGGCCGTGCGGCGGGTATTCGATCCGCTCGAGCGGGTCAACCCGGGGAAGGTGATCCCGATCCACGCGTGTCGCGAGTGGGCGGGGGTCAGTCCTCGTTCTTCCCAGGCTGAAGCCTGGGCCCGGCCGGACACTGCCCTTAAGGGCAGCGCACCTCCGGGCCCACCCTTCAGGGTGGGGGTTCGATGAGCTTGGTCGACCGCGTGCGCGCCCTGCTCGGCGACGACGCCGTGGACGTCGCGGCGACGCCCGACGGCGTGCCGCGCGTCGCTCCCGGATCGCCCGACGCCGTGGCGCTGCTGCTTGGCACCGCGCGCGAGGAGGGGTGGCGCGTCCGGGTCGAAGGTGCGGGCACCTGGCTGCCGGCCGACGCCCCCGCCGACCTGGCGCTCACCACGCGCCGGCTCGACAAGGTCCCGGCGATCGAGCCGCAGGATCTCTCCGCGACCGCCGAGGCCGGGATCGGCTGCGACCTGCTGCGCCAGCAGCTCGCCGACCGCGGCACGTGGCTCGCGCTCGACCCGCCGGGGCTGGCCGGCCGCACGCTCGGCTCGGTGGTCGCGACGGCGACGGCGGGACCGTTGCGGCAGGGGTTCGGACCCGTGCGCGATCACCTGCTCGGCGTCACCTTCGTCACCGGCGACGGCCGCCTGGTGCAGAGCGGCGGGCGCGTGATGAAAAACGTGGCGGGGTACGATCTCACGAAGCTCGCGGCGGGCGGCTTTGGGGCGTTCGGCGTGATCGTGCTGGTGCACCTGCGGCTCCGCGCCCTCCCGCGCGCCGATCAGACGCTCGTGCTCGAGGGGTCGCGCGAGGACTTGACCCAAGTGGCCGATGACATCGCCGCGGCGGCCGTGCAGCCCGCCGCACACGAGCTCATGTCGCCGGCGCTCGCGCGGCGCGAGCGCTGGCTGCTGGCGGTCCGCTTCGCCGGCTCGGCGGCGCTCGTGTCCGCCGAAGAAGCGGCGCTGCGCGCCGCCACCGGGGGACGCTTCAGCGCGCTGCGCGCGGACGAGGCCCACGCCCTGTGGATGCGCGCCGCGGAGAGCTTCGCCACGCGACCGGTGACGTTCCGGGTCGGCGGACTGCCCGACTCGGGCGACGAGCTCCTGGACCTGCTGCAGCATCAGGTGGGAGACGAGTGGATCTCGGCCAGCCCCGGCGTCGGCGCGATCCGCTGGGGCGGCGAGACCACCGTGGACCGCCTGCGGCGGCTGCGCCGCACGCTGGCCGGCCTCGAAGTACCGCTCACCCTCGAGCGGGCCCCGTGGCCCGTGCGGGTCGCCGTCGGTCACTTCGGCGCTTACCGCGAAGGCGTGGGCCCGCTCGTCGCCGGGCTGCGGCGCACGTTCGACCCGGGCGAGGCGTTGGTGGTGGCCGTCGAAGGCACGGAATGACGGATCGGGGCGGCTTCGAAGGGTTGGACTCCTGCGTTCATTGCGGCTTCTGTCTCCAGGCGTGCCCCACCTTCCTCGCCACCGGTGACGAATCCGACAGCCCGCGCGGTCGCATCGAGCTGATGCGGGCGCTCGAGGCGGGCGAGCTCGCTCCCGCCGATCCGGGTGTCGCCTTGCACCTCGACCGCTGTCTCGGCTGCCGTGGGTGCGAGCCCGTCTGTCCGTCGGGCGTGAGCTACGGCCGCGCCCTCGAGGCGGCACGCGCGCTGCTGACCGAGCGCCGCGGCGTGCCGTTCCTGGTGCGCGCTGCCCTCGGAGCACTCACCGGCGCGGCAGCGGGAGGAACGCGCGCCGTGTACGCGCTGGCGCGGCTGGCCCGGGCGACGGGAATACCCAGGAGCCTGGCGGGCTGGAGCAGGTTGCGGTTCGCCATGGGGATGTTGGCGGCGACAAAGCCAGTGCGGCATGCGGAATTCGGAATGCGGAATCGAAGTTCGCGCGTTAATTCCGCATTCCGCACTCCGCACTCCGCATTAACCCCCGTCAGTTTGTTTCGAGGATGCGTCATGGACGGCCTCTTCTCCCACGTGCACGACGCCACCATCCGCACGCTCGAGGTAAACGGCTACGCGGTGCGGGAAGCGCCGGCGCAGGTGTGCTGTGGCGCCCTGCATGCGCACGCCGGTCTGCGCGACGAGGCGCGGCGGCTCGCCCGCACGAACGTCGCCGCGTTCGGCGACGACGATACGCCCATCGTCGTCAACAGCGCGGGGTGCGGGGCGATGCTGAAAGAGTACGGCCACCTGGTCGAGGTCCCAGCGGACGGGGAGGGCTTCGCCGCGCGCGTGCGGGACGTGAGTGAGCTGCTGGTCGAGCGCGGCCCCCGGCCCGGCGCGCCCCTCGATGTGACCGTCGCCTACGATCCTCCGTGCCACCTGCTGCACGCCCAGCGGATCGCCGGGCCGCCGGAGCGGATGCTCGGCGCGATCCCGGTGCTGCGCGTGATCTCCATGCCCGACGCCGCACAATGCTGCGGCAGCGCGGGACTGTTCACGCTGGTCGAGCCCGCGATGTCGCGCGCGGTGCTCGCGCCGAAGCTCGCGTCCCTCGCCGAAGCCCGGCCACAAGTCGTGGCGACGGGCAACCCAGGGTGTCTCATGCAGCTCGGAGCCGGGCTCGCCGCCGCGGGCGTCCCCGCCACGGTGCGTCATCCAGTCGAGCTGCTCGACGAGTCGTACCGGGCGGCGGGCTATTATGCTTGAGGGATGACGGAAGGGCTGCCGCAGGTCGCGCGGGTCGAGCCTGGTGAGGTCACCTCGACGCTCGTCACCGCGCTGTACAGCGGCGCGGTGGTGTCGCGCGTCGAGGCGGGGGTGGTGGCGCTCACGGGCCCCGGGGCGGTCACGTCCTTCCAGGGCCTGCTGACCAACGACGTCGAGCTTCCCGGCGACGGCGCATTCGTATACGGCGCGCTGCTCACGCCCAAGGGCATGATCGTCGTGGACGGCTGGGCGGCTCGGCTGGACACCACGGTGAGCTATACGGTGCCCGCGGACGGCGGGGGACGCGAGCGCGCGCTCGCGATCTTCACGCGCTCGGTGCCCCCGCGTCTCGCCCACGTGAGCGACCGCACCGCCGATGTAGCGGTTTACCGCCTGGCCGGTCCGGGCGCGCTCGCGGTGGCCGGGGCGGCGGGCCTCGAGGTGCCGCCCGTCGCCGGCCGGGTGCTGGTGCGGCCCGACGGCACGGAGACCGCGCGGGCCACCGAAGCAGCCCCGTTCGTCCTCCAGGTGACAGCCCCCGAGGCGGCGGGCGCCCTGCTGGCCGCGCGCTTGGAGGCCGCCGGCGCGGTCGCGGCCGGCGCGGCCACACTCGAGCTCTCCCGGATCCTCGCTGGTTGGCCGCGGCTCGGCGCCGAGCTGGACGATAAGACCATCCCCCAGGAAGCGCGCTTCGACGAGATCGGCGGCCTGTCGTATACGAAAGGCTGCTATACCGGACAGGAGACGGTCGCGCGGCTCCACTTCCGCGGCCACGTGAACCGCCAGGTTCGCGGCTTGCTGTTCGATCGGGAGCCGCCGGCCGTCCCCGCTGACGGGTGGAGCGTGGTGACCTACGTCGATCGCGACGTGGGCCGAGTGACGAGCCTCGCGTTCGTGCCCGAAACCGGGGTGGCCGGCGCGGGGCGCTGGATCGGCCTCGCGCTGATCCGGCGGGAGGTGGAGCCGGGCTCGGTGGTGCGCGCCGCCGGCCGCGATGCGCGGGTGGTCGACCTCCCCTTCGCCTTCCCGGTCGCCGCGCCGGCATGACCGTGCTCGTCACGGGCGCGAGCGGCCTCGTCGGCAGTCACGTGGTCGAGGCCCTCGCCGCCCGCGGCGAGCCGGTGCGCGCGCTGGTGCGGCCCGCGAGTCGCGCCGCCGTCCTGCGGCTCGGGGCGGAGGCGGTCGCGGGCGACGTGACCGACCCGGCCGCGTGGCAGGCCGCGGCGCGCGGCGTCCGCGCCATCGTGCACGCCGCCGCCATCGTGCAGCGCCGGGCCTCCTGGGAGCAGTACGTCGCGGTCAACGTCGACGGCACGCGACACGCCGTCGCCGCCGCCCGCGCCGCGGGCGCGCGGCTGATCCACATCTCATCGGTGGCGGTGTACGCCGGCTCAGCGGCCTATCCCGCGACACCCGAGCGGCGGGATGAAGATTTCCCGTTCCAGTCGATCGCGGCGCTCGATTTCTACGCGCGTAGCAAGCGAATGGCCGAGGACGTGGTGTGTGAAGCGGCGACGCATCGCGACCTCGATATCGCGTCGCTGCGCCCGAACGTCGTCTACGGGGAGCGGGACCGTTTGTTCACGCCACGCGTGATTCGCGCGGCGCGGCTCCGGTTCGTGCCCCAGATCGGTCCCGGCACGAACCGCCTGTCGTGCGTGTACGCGGGCAACGTGGCGGCCGCCGCCGTCGCCGCGCTGGACGCGCCGCTCCGGGGGTTTCGCGCATACAATGTGACGAGCGACGCGCCGCCCGCGCTGTCGCAGCGCGACTTCTTCGCCGCGTTTGGGGCCGCGCTCGGCCGGCGCCCCTGGTCGATTCCGATTCCCACGCCGCTCGCCGGCCTCGCGCTCGGCCTGTTCACCGCCCGCCGACTGGCGCGCGCCGCGGTGTCCTTCGTGTCGGGTGAGAATCCGTACAGCGACGAGCGCATCCGCTCCGAGCTCGGCTGGCGGCCGCCGACTCAGGCCCGAGAGGCGATCGGACGCACGGTCGCCTGGTTTCTCGAAAACGAAAAGCCCGGGCGCTAGGCCCGGGCATCGTCTCTGTCCTGTCTGGCTCCTGGCTACGCCCGGCGCTTTTTCTTGGCGGTGGGCTTGGCGGCCGGTTTGGCGGCCGGGGCCATCTTCTTCGCCGTATCGGCCATCATCTTGTGGGACGTGTCGGCCATCATCATGTGCGACGTGTCGGACATCATCATCTTGGACGTGTCGGCCGCCGGAGTCTTGGTCGTCTGCTGCTCGGCTTTCTGACACGCGCCCATCGCCACCAGGGCGAGGACCATTGCGAGACGCTTCATGCGAGCTCCTCGAGAGAAAAGAGTAGCGGTGCGGGGTTGGGCCGGGGAAAACCTAGCGGTGGGCCCTCCGGAGTCAAGGCCACGACGCGGTGCCCGGTGTATCAGCCCGACATGACCGACCGCCGCAGCTTTGTCGCATGGCTCGGCAGCCTGCCGCTCGTGGATCGGCACCGCCCGGGGGGCGCTCCACCCCCGATTGTCATCGACGCGACGCCGACGGCGCTGTATCAGCAGCCCGACGGCCGTAACAACCTCGTACGGGTCGCCGTGACGGGCCTCGACGCCCCCGCGGCGCGCGCTCGCGTGACCGACCGCCGCGGTACGCTGGTCGGGACCGCGGGGCTCTTGCCGACCGGCGCGGCCCTCGCGGGCGAGCTCTGGGTACCCCTGTCGCGGGCGGTCGGAGCCGACTTCCAGATCGACGTCGAGGTGGGCAAGCAGCGCGTCGGGCGTCGGCGCGTGCGCCTCGCCCCGCCCAAGCGCTGGACGTTGTATTGGATCGCGTCGAGCCATACCGAGGTCGGCCTCACCGAGCGGCAGGAAGAATGTCTCGAGGTGCACCGCCGCAACCTCGATGCGGCTCTTGCCCGCCTGCCCACCCATCCCGACTTCCGCTGGACCGCGGAGTGCGCGCTCCAGCTGGTCTCATATGTCGAGACCCGCGCCCCCGCCGCGGGTGAGGCGCTGGCGCGGGCGATCCGCGACGGCAAGGTCGGCGTCTCCGCTGTGTTCGCACAGCCGCTGACGGGGATCCTCGACCACGAGACCTTCGCGCGCGTCCTCTGGCCCGCGGGCATGTTCGCGCGCGAGCATGGACTGGGCTACCAAGCGGCCCAGCTGACCGACGTGCCGGGGCAAGTGCTCACCCTCCCTACCCTGCTCGCCGCGAGCGGTGTGCGCTATCTCGCGAGCGGCGTCAACCCGGAGCGGGCCGCTCCGCTGCTCTCTCCCGCCGATGCCGCGCGTGCCCAGCTCGGGGGGAGCGAGTGGACCACGTACCCGCAACTGTACTGGTGGGAGGGACCGGATGGGAGCCGCGTGCTGCACTGGCGGGCCGACCAGTACGCCGATGGCCCGCGCTTCGGGTTCGACGTGGGCCCGGCCGAGATGGGTCGACGCCTGTCCGACTGGCTGCTGACCCACCCGGTGTTCTTGTCTCCCGGCTATCCCTACGACGTCGCGCTGCTGTCTGGCGCCACGGGCGACAACGGCCTCCTGGACGAGCGGGTCGTCGCGAACGTCGAGGAGTTTTCCCGCCGATTCGCCTACCCTCGACTCGTGGCGGCGCGACCGGAGGACTTCTTCCGGGAGGTGGAGCGGCGCTGGGGCACGAAGCTGCCCATCCGGCGCGGCGACACCGGGTGTTATCGCGAGGACGGCGCCGCGTCCACCGCGGCGGAGCTCGGGCGCTACCGCGCGGCCCAACTGGTCGCCCGGGCGGCGGAGCTGCTCGCGCTGTGGGACGAGAAGACCGAGCCGCCGGGCGGCGGGGCGACCGACCGGATCGAGCAACGAGCCGCGGCGCGCCGGCGGATGTGGCGCGATCTCCTGCTGTTCGGCGAGCACACCTGGGGCGCGTCGTCCGGCGGATCGGACCCCGGCGGAGCGGAGACCGTTGCGCAGTGGCAGTACAAGCGGCGGTTCCTGGACCGCGCCGCCGCCGCGGCCGACGCCCAGGTCGCGGCCGCGCTGCTCCGGATCGGTCTCAGCACCGGCGGGAGCGGGAGCGGGGGCGGGGGCGGGGGGGCCGGCCGCGTGGTGTTCAACGCCGCGAGTTGGGCGCGGAGCGACGTGGTGCGCGTGCCCAACGGCGCGGGGCGGCGGCTCGCGCACGACGGCCGGGAGTGGCCGGCCGTGGATCTCCCCGACGGCGCGGCGCTGGTCGTGGCGCGAGACGTCCCCGCGCTGGGCTACCTGGCACTCGCGGAGAGTGAGCGCGCCACCAACCCGCCGCGGGATGACGGCGCGGCGCTCGAGGTGCAGGCCGGCGGGCTCCACGTCGTGCTCGATCCCGCCAGCGGCGCGATCCGCTCGTTGACGACCGGCGACGGCGCGGAGCGCGTCCGGCCCGCGGCGTGGTCGGGGCTGAACCAGCTGGTGTACGTGCAGGGGGGCGCACACAGCGCCCTCTGGACGGGTCGCGCGCGCGACGAGCTGCGCGCCGCTCCCGACCTGACGGTGAGCCAGGCGGCGCTCACGTCGGCGCGCCGCGAGCGGCTCCCGGGAATCGGCGCCCGGCTCGTGGTCGAGCGCATGCTCCAGGGGTGCAGCAGCGTCACGACCGTCGTGACGCTGTACGACGAGCTGCCGTGGTTGGACATCGTGAACCGGATCACGAAGCCTGCCACGCTCGACAAGGAAGCGCTGTACGTCGCGTTCCCGTTCGCGCTCACGAAGCCCACGGTCGAAGTCGAGATCCCCCTCGGGCGGATGACGGTGGAGCGCGATCAGCAACCCGGCAGCTGCCGGGACTGGTACTGCCACGCCCACTGGGTATGGCTACACGATGCGGCGGGCGGAATCCTCTGGAGCGGACCGGACACGCCGCTCTTCACGCTGAACGACATCTTCCGCGGCCAGTGGCGCCGGCGGATCGAGCCCGACGGCACGCTGTTCGCGTACGTCCTGCACAACTACTGGCCCAGCAACTTCGCCGCGAGCCAGGGGGGGGAGCTCTCGTTCCGCTACCGCATTTCGGCGCTGCCGCGGGGAGGCGACCACGCCGAGCCGGCCCGACGCGGCTGGGCCGCCTGCGACCCGCTGTACGTGAGCGCCCCGTACGCGAGCGCCGGCTCGAGCTCGCTCCCCCGCAAGGACTCAGGGTTGCTCATCGCGGATCCGGGCGTCGCGGTCGTGGGCGTGAAGCCGGCGGACGACGGCGCGGGCGCGGTGGTGAAGCTCATCGACGTGGCCGGTGTGGCGCGCGCCGTGGCCGTCTGGCCGGGCGCGTACCGCTTCGGCGGCGCCCGGCGCACGAACTTCGTCGAGATGAACGGAGACCGCGTCCCTGTCGCACCGGACGGTCACGCCACGATCGAGCTTCCCGCGTGGGGCGCCGCGGCGCTACGACTCTTTACATCGCGGGAGGGGGACGATTAACTATCGCCCTATGACCAAGCCGACCACGCTGGGCGAGCTGAAACAGACCGAGTGGGCGAGTCCCGCCCGGATCCGCCGCACCGTCAAGGACGAGCTGCGCGAGAATCTGATCTGCCTGCTCGAGAACGGCTCGCCCCTGTTCCCGGGGATCGTGGGCTACGAGGACTCCGTCATCCCGCAGCTCGTGAACGCCGTCCTCTCCCGCCACAACTTCATCCTCCTGGGCCTGCGCGGGCAGGCGAAGAGCCGCATCCTGCGCCAGCTGGTCACGCTGCTCGACGAGGAGATTCCGATTCTCGCGGGGAGCGAGGTGAACGACAACCCGTTCGCGCCGATCTCGAAGTTCGGGCGCGAGCTCGTGACCGAGCAGGGCGCGGGGACGCCGATCGCCTGGCTGCCGCGCGAGTCGCGCTTCGTGGAGAAGCTCGCGACGCCCGACGTCACGATCGCCGACATCATCGGCGACGTGGACCCCATCAAGGCCGCGCGCGGCGGTCACCTGCTGTCCGACGAGCTGACGATGCACTTCGGGCTCTTGCCCCGGGCAAACCGTGGCATCTTCGCGATCAACGAGCTGCCCGACCTCGCCGGGAAGATCCAGGTGGGCCTGTTCAACATCATGCAGGAGGGAGACGTCCAGGTCAAAGGCTACCCGGTGCGCCTGAACCTGGACGTGGCGCTCGTGTTCACCGCCAACCCCGAAGACTACACGGCCCGCGGCAAGATCATCACGCCGCTCAAGGACCGCATCGGATCGGAGATCGTCACCCATTACCCCTACACCGTCGAGCTGGGCGCCGCGATCACGGGCCAGGAAGCCTGGCTCGAGCGCGATGGGCGGCCGCTCAAGCTACCCGACTTCGTGGCGGAGCTGATCGAGCGCGTCGCCTTCGAGGCGCGTGAGGACAAGCGGGTGGACCGCCGCTCGGGCGTTTCGCAGCGGCTGCCGATCAGCGTACTGGAGAACGTGGTCTCCAACGCCGAGCGACGCAGCGTCACCACCAAGGAAAAGACGGTGGTCCCCCGTATCTCGGACATCTACGCCGCGCTGCCTGCCATCACGGGCAAGCTCGAGCTCGAGTACGAGGGCGAGCTGCAAGGCCCTGAATCGATCGCCAAGGACCTGATCCGACGCGCCGCCGGCAAGACATTCGAGTCGCGAGTGGGCGGCGCGAACGTGGACGACATCGTCCACTGGTTCGACGAAGGCGGGGCGCTCAAGCTCTCCATGGACGAGCGCTCGGAGACCTGCCTCAAGGGCTTCAGCGTCGTACCCGGCCTGCTCGACCTGGTGGACCAGGTCGGCCTCGCCGGCAAGAAGGACCCGGGCACCATGGTCGCGGCGTGCGAGCTGGTGCTCGAGGGGCTGGTGGCCGAGAAGCGGATCTCGCGCAACGAGGAGCTCGGCTACGTGCGCGCGCGCGCGGAGCCGAAGGGGCCGGGGTTCGGAAAGACGGGAGGCGGAGGGCCGAACCTGTTCCAGTAAATAGGAGTATCTTCCTCCGGTCCTTCCTCCGGAGCGTCCATGGGCAAGCTCGTTGCCGCCGGCATCCTGCTCGTCATCGCATTCTCCATCCTGCTCGCCGCGGCTACCGTCCGCTCCCAGCGCCCGGGCCCGATAGCCAACCTGCTCCGCCTCGCCGGCCTCGGCGCCGCGGCGGTGGCCCTGCTGCTCGCGATCGGCTCCGGCATGGTGGTGATCGATCCGGGCGAGGTCGGTGTGCGGCACGCCTTCGGGTACGTGGATCCCGCGCCGCTGCTCGCGGGGATCCGCCTGGTGGTGCCGTGGTCCGCCATCGAGCGGTACTCGACGCGCGAAGAGCAGTGGCCGACACACGGAGAGCAGATCGAAGCCATCGAGGCCCTTTCGAGCGAGCAGATGGGGATGCACGTCGAGGTGTCGATCCGCTGGCAGATCGACCCGATGCAGTCCCCCAAGATCTTCACCGAGATCGGCAACGAGGACCAGATCCGCGGCGCCGTGCTCAACGCCATTCGCAAGGGCGTGCGCGACGGCATGGTGCAGTACTCCATCAACGACATCTCCAAGCGCACCCAAATCGCGAACACGATGGAGGGGCTGGTCGACTCCGCCCTGGTGACGAGACCCCGCGCCGGCGGCGGGAACTTCCGGATCGCGACGGTGACGGCGTTCTTCCTCCGCGACCTGCAGCCCCCGCCCCAGGTGGTGCAGGCGATCAACAACAAGATCGCCCAGGAGCAGCAGATCGAGACGGAGCGCCACCGCGTCGAGGTCGCCCGCCTCCAGACCGAGCAGCAGCGGCTCCTCAATCAGACGCTGTCGCCGGAAGCGCTCACGAAACAATGGATCGAAGTGCTGCACGACATGAAGGGCTCGAGCAACTTGATCATCTTCGTCCCCACCGAGGGTGGGTTGCCGCTGCTCAACATCGGCGACCTGCGCAAGAACCTGAAGCCCTGAGATGGCGCCGCCGGTCATCACGATCACTCGGCAGTATGCCTCCGGCGGCTCGGAGGTGGCGCGCCTCGCGGCGGCGGACCTCCGGTGGGACGTGATCGACAACGAGTTCGTGGACGAAGTCGCGCGCCGGGCGGGCCTCGCCCCCGACGAGGTGGCCCAGCGCGACGAGCGAGCGCCGGGATTGCTGGAGCGCCTCGCGCGTACGCTCGCGGCGGGGTCCCCGGAACTGTTCATCGCGACCGCCGGCGTCCCGCGCGTCGAGCCGGACGAAGCGGCGATCGTCCGGCTGACCGAGCGCGTGATCGCCGAGGCGGCGGCGCACGGCCGGATCGTCCTGGTGGGCCGGGGCGCCCAGGCGGTGCTCGCGCAGCGACCCGACGCGCTGCACGTATACGTCGTCGCGGCGAAGCCGTGGCGTGTGAAGCTCGCGGTCGAGCGCCTGGGTGTGAACCCGGCGGAGGCCGAACGGGTCGTGGACGAAACCGATCGGCGGCGCGACCAATACGTGAGGACCTACTACGGGCGGCACCGCCAGGACATGGTGAACTACGACCTGGTCGTGAACACGGAGAAGCTGGGCATCGACGGGGCGGCCGCGCTGGTCGTCGCGGAAGCGCGCCGGAGGAAATGGCGTTGAGGACCGCGGCTCGCCCCCGGTGGGCGGCGCTCGCGGCGTGTCTGTCGCTGGCCTGCTGGCACGGTCCGACGTCCGCACCGCTCTTGCCGGTGGCCGTGCTCCCGTTGGACGCGTACGGGGGGGCGATCTACGTGCCCGCCGTGATCAACGGCGACTCCGCCTGGCTGATGCTCGACACAGGCCTCTCTCGCACGGGGCTCGACCGCGACTGGGCCCGAACCGCCGGGATCGATCCCATTCCCGCGCCTGAGGGCGGGGCGCCCGCCGGGCCGGTCGCGCCGGCGGCGTCGACCGCCGTCGTGGACACGATCCGCCTCGGAGCGCTCACGCTCCTGAAGCACCGCGTCGCGCTGTACTCCCTCCACGGCCTGAGCGAAGCGAGCGGGCGGCTGCAGGTGGGCCTCGTGGGGCACGATGTGCTGGAGCACTACACCGTGGAGATCGACTACCAACAGCGGCGCGTGCGGTTGTTCGACGCGGCGCGGTACCGCTACAAGGGCGCAGGCACCACGGTGCGATTCACGCCGGACGCGGATCTCCCGTTGCTGCGCGCGCAGGTGAAGGTCCGGGGCCGCCGTGCCATCCCGGCTCGGCTGCTGCTCGATACGGGCGCGTCGGGCCTGTGCCTGATTCTCACGACCCCATTCGCGGAGCAGCACGGTCTGGGCCGCGTGGCGCCGGCCATCGAGGCGCCCATCGGGACGGGCCTGGTCGGCGAGCTCCACGGGACGATCGTCCGCCTGCAACAGCTCCGGCTCGGCGGCGTGAAGGTCCCGTCGCCGACCACCGGACTGGGCGGCGAGTACAAGGGCTTCCTGGCGCGAACGGACATCGACGGCGTCATCGGCAATTCGGTATTCGAGGGGTCGCGGCTGATCGTCGACTATGTCGGCCGCCGCGTCGTCGTCGAGCCACGACCGGGTGACAACTCGCCCTGCGATTTCGACATGAGTGGGCTGCGACTCGCCGCCCGGGGACCGGGGCTCGCGCACATCATGGTCGACTACGTGGTCCCGCGCAGCCCGAGCGCGGAGGCGGGGATCGCCGTCGGCGACGAGCTGCTGCTCATCGACGGACGCGGCGTCGCCGAGGGGGACCTGAGCGACGCTCGCAAGGCCCTGCGCGTCGAGGGCACGGTGCGCCGGCTCGTGCTGCGACGCGACGCGGACACGATTCGCGTGGCAGTCAAGTTGAGACGGCTGCTGTAACCGTTATACGACGCCACGACGCTACGTCGTATGTCCAACGTGGCGTCTCATGACGTACGACGGAGTTCCGGCACCCGCCACGCCGCCACCGCCACCGCCAGTGCGGTGACCGCGCCTCCCCACGCCACGGCAGCGGACGGCCCGATCCGCTCGGCGAGCGCCCCCACCTGCAGGGAGCCGAGCGGCGCGAGCCCCACGAACACGAAGGAATAGAATCCCATCACGCGCCCGCGCAGGTCGTCGGGCACCAGGGTCTGGATCGTGGCGTTGGTGAGCGCATTGTTGACGATCATCGTCGCGCCGGTGAGCGCGAGCAGCGCTAGCGACACGAGATAGACCCTCGACAGGGCGAAGGCGACGAGCAGCAGCCCGAACGAGCCGCCGGCCGCAAGCAGCGTGGGGCCTTGTCGGATGCGGCGGTCGAGCGACGCGACCGCGAGCGCGCCGATCAACGCCCCGATCCCGACCGCCGTCATCAACAAGCCGTAGCCCGCGGCGCCCCGGTGCAGCACGTCGCGGGCAAACACGGGCATGATCACGAAATAGGGAAAACCGAAGATGCTGAACAACGCCATGAGTACGACCAGGGTCGAGACCCGGCGGTCGCCGCGGAGAAACGCGACGGCCTCGGAAAGCCCCGCCCAGGCGGACCCGGTCTTCGGGCCGCGGACGTAGGGCGGGAGCCGCATCGCCAGGAGGCCCGCGATCACGGCGAGGTAGCTCACACCGTTCGAGAAGAAGCACGCGCCCACGCCCAGCGCCCCGATCAGCAGTCCCGCCACCGCGGGACCGATCACCCGCGCGGCGTTGAAGGCCGACGAGTTGAGCGCGATCGCGTTCATCAAGTCCCGCTTGCCGACCAGGTCGACGATAAACGCCTGGCGGGCCGGGATGTCGAACGCATTGACGACCCCGAGGAACGCCGCCAGGGCGGCCACGTGCCACACGGCGACCGCCCGGCTCCACACCAGCAGCGCGAGCGCGAAGGCCGGCAGCATGGAGAGCGCCTGCGTAAGGATGACGAGGCGGTGCTTGTCGATGCGGTCGACCACCACGCCGGCGTAGAGTGTGAGCAACAGGACGCCGAGCGATCCCAGCGCGGAGACCAGGCCCACGTAGAAGGGCGAGTTCGTCAGCTCGAGGACCAGCCAGCCCTGCGCGATGTTCTGCATCCAGGTGCCGATGAGAGAAACGCCCTGGCCGAGGAAGAACAGCCGGAAGTTGCGGTGGGCGAGCGCCCCAAAGCGAAACCCGCGTGTGGCGTCGTCCATTGCGGGAAAGCTCGCCGCCGCCCGATATTTCGGGTAGGGAGCCCGATGAAATACACGACGTACAGCCGCTACCTGCCCGAGCTGGCCGACACGGTGAATCTCCAGGCCCTGCTCGATCAGCTCGCCGACTTCCTCCTCCAGTCGGGCTTCGCCGGAGGCGCGTACTCGCATCCGTTCTGGGGCGAGTTCGGCGAGGAAGAATCCGACCGCTCGCTCGACGCTCTGCGGCAGGCGATCCTCCAGGCGCTCATGGACTCGGGCCAGTTGACGCCCGAGATGCTCAAGCTGTTGCGCGGCGAATCCACCGGCGACGCGGCCCGCGACGCCGATCTCGAGCGCCAGCTGGGGGAGCTGCTCGACAAGATCGTCCAGAAGCTGATGGACGAGGGCTACTTGAACGTGACCGAGGCGCCTAAGGTGCCCGCGGGGCAGCAGCCGCTGTTCGGTCCGGGCGGGATGGCCAAGGAAGCAGCGCAGCAGGTGCAGTTCAATCTCACCGAGAAGGGCATCGATTTTCTCGGCTATCGCACACTGAAGCACCTGCTGGGTAGCATCGGCAAGTCGAGCTTCGGGGCGCACGAGACCGAGCACCTCGCCACCGGCGTCGAGGCCGAAGCGGTGAGCAAGCCCTACCAGTACGGCGACACGCTCAACCTCGATGTGAACGCCACGCTCACGAACGCGCTGCAGCGCGAGGGGCTCGGCGTCCCGATCAACCTCGAGTACGACGACCTCATGGTGCACCAGGCCGAATACCGCTCGTCCTCGGCCACGGTGCTGATGCTCGACTGTTCACACTCGATGATCCTGTACGGCGAGGACCGCTTCACGCCGGCCAAGAAAGTGGCCCTCGCACTCACCCACCTGATCCGCACGCAGTTCCCGGGCGACACGCTGCGCGTCGTACTGTTCCACGACACGGCCGAGGAGATCCCGCTCGCCCAGCTGGCCCGGGCGCAGGTGGGCCCGTATCACACGAACACGGCGGAAGGGCTCAAGCTGTCGCGGCGCATGCTCATGTCGCAGCGTAAGGACATGCGCCAGATCATCATGATCACCGACGGCAAACCGTCGGCCCTGACGCTCCCCGACGGCCGGATCTACGTGAACTCGATGGGCCTCGACCCCCAGATCCTGCAGGCCACCTATCGCGAAGTGGCCCTGTGCCGGCGCTCGGGGATCTTGATCAACACGTTCATGCTGGCGCGGGACCGGAGTCTCGTGGAGTTCGTGAAGAAGGTGTCGGCGATCTGCCGCGGGAAGGCGTACTTCACGAACACGATGACGCTGGGGCAGTTCATCCTGATGGACTTCATGCGGCGGAAGACGCGACGGGTCAGCTGACCGGAGCGCGGTGGCTTGGAGCCATCGCCCACCTCGCTTCGTCGATCACAGCCGGTCCGGCGCGAGCCTGAGCGAGAGCAGGCGCTCAGCCTTCAGGTCCATGTACCGCACCTTGCGCCACAACACCGAATCACCCGTCGCGCGAATCTGCGCCAGTACGTCCCCGGGCCTGAGCAGCAGCGCGGCAAACAGCTCAGCCCGATCCTCGTGGGGGAACGTCTCCGCGTACGCGTCGAGGAATCCCGGCTTGCCGCTGCCCAACGCGAGTTTCAGTAGGTCCGGGGCGTAGCTGTTGGCGTAGCCGCTGAATTGCCGGTCCCAATCCGCATCTGCGCGCGTGCTGAAGCGGACCTCCGCCAGATGATACAATTCGTGCAGCGTGGTTCTCTCCAGGAACGCGGGGTTGCTCCTGCCCACGTCGAGCATGAGGAGATCGAGCGGGGGCACCGGGATCCCGCCGATGGGCTGGTCGCCCGCCTTTGCGCCACCGCAGAGAATCACGTAGCGCAACCCCAGCTTGCGGACCGAGAGGTAGGACAACCGGGTCAGGGCCGTCGCCACGGGTTCGGCAGCGGTGGCGCTGCGGTCGAGGGTGAGCGCGCCGCAGAAGTAATGGCCGCTGCCGGGTCGTACATCCTGTTCCACGTAGCCGATCCGGATGCCCAGTGTCCCCAGGTGGTAGTCGACGTCCCGGACACCCACCAATCGCAGGCCGGGGAGCTCGGTTTCCCGGGCCGCTTGCAGGTCCGCGGCGTCCTGGCCCTGCGCCGCATCGTGCCACGCGAGGGCGATCAAGGTGATGTGCAGAAGGTGGCGCAGGCTATTACGGATAGCTCACCTGCCGGATGAACGAACAGCCATCGGGTCGAGCGACCCGTCGAGAGCTAACAGTGGCCCAAGCAGCGACGACGGTCAAGCGGAATGTTGCGGGTCCTCTTCATTCAAGCCTTCGGTTTCGCCGCCCCACACGCACGCTGAAGTGGGGGATCGTCCTCGGGGCCGTCGGACTCGGGCTGATCCTGGTCCAGTTCCTGCCCTATCGCTCGGGCGAGCCGATCGTGCTGGGCGTGATTCTCGTCTTCGCGGCCGCGGGCCTCCTCGCTTACTACGCAAGCGTCCGGCGCCTGACGCACCCGACGGAGAAACGCGGCGCCGCCTAACAAGGGGGGCGCCGCGGCCTCGAAGCTCTTGATCAGCATGTCTAAGGAGCCGGTAGCGCCCCGTACACCAGCCGCGACAGATCGGCCACCAGATTGTGGGCCACGCTGTCTTCCTTGATGCCGCCCGTCAGCACGACGAGCACGTAGCTCTCGCCGTGCGGCGGATACACGACGCCCGCGTCGTGATAGACCACCTCGCCGATCCATCCCGTCTTGTGGGCGACGCGCGTTCCGGGCGGCACGCCGACCGGGATGCCCTCGTTGAACTCCTGGCGGCCGAGGATCGCGAGCATCGAGTCGCAGGCGGCACGGCTCGCGGCACGTCCCGTGGCGATGGCACCGAGCAGCACTCCCAGATCGCGGGCGGTGGTCGTGTTGTTCAGCCCGGCCCGGTACGCAGCCCCGTCCTCCACGCCACGCAGCACCTGAATCGACCACGCGCCGAGGGTGCGCGCCGACGCTTGCGCGCGCGACGCGCCGACCCGCTCGATCAAGATGTTGGTGGCGAGATTACTCGAGCGGGTGATCATAAGCTCGAGTAACTCTCGCACCGACCGGTTTCGCCCCACCAACACGTACAGCGTCGAGTCCGAGTCGTCTTCCTTGCCGACCGTGAACGCCCCGCCTTGCACGAGCGACGGAAAAGCGGCGTGTACGGTGAGCGAGTCGTCGAGGCCGAGCAGCCCGGCGTCCGCATCCCGGAAAATCTGGATCATGACCGGGACTTTCATCGTGCTGGCGGCGTGTAACCGGAGGTTGGCCCCAATCAGGATGGAGTCGGGGCGGGCAAGGTTCCGGTAGTACAGGCCGACGGCCTGGGCCGGTGCCCGTGCGATCCGCGCCTCCAACCGCTCGCGCAGAATGTCCGCATGCTGACTCGCGGCTGGGACCGTGACACTCGGCAACACGGCGATCAAGAGCAGGCAGTGTCGGAACATGGACCGAAGATAAGGGCTAAATTGCGGCGTGCTCCAGCCCGCCATTTTTGGTACCCACGAAGAAAACACCCTCGCCCAGCTGCGCGACGTGGCGACGCGGGCCGAGCGCGTGGCGCTCATGGCCGACGGTCACCTGGGTTATGTCATGCCGATCGGCGGCGTGGCGGCGTACCGCAACAAGGTGAGCGTCGTGGGCGTGGGCTTCGACATCGCCTGCGGCAACGCGGCGATTCGCACCGACCGCCGGGTCGACGATCTCCCCCGGCCCGAGCTCGAGCGCCTGGCGGACGAGATTCAGCGCACCATCTCGTTCGGTGTGGGCCGCACCAACCGCGCCGACGACGCGCCCACCGACCATCCGCTGTTCGAGCATGCCGCCTGGGATGCCGTCCCGGGACGCCACGAGCGCGATGGCCTCCGCGCCAAGGCCCGCAACCAGCTCGGCACCGTCGGAGGCGGCAATCACTACGTGGACGTGTTCGCTGACGAGAACGGAGACATCTGGGTCGGCGTCCACTTCGGCAGCCGCGGGCTCGGCCACACGGTCGCGTCGGGCTTTCTGTCACTGTCGCAAGGGAAGCAATGGGGCGAGCGGGTGCCCGAGGTCGAAGTGCTGCTCGCGCTCGACCAGCCGCTGGGGCATGATTACTGGCACCTGATGACGCTCGCGGGCGACTATGCCTACGCGGGACGCGAGTGGGTGGCGCGCAAGGTCGTGTCCCTGTTGGGCGGCCGGGAGCTCGAGCTGGTCCACAATCACCACAACTTCGCGTGGAAGGAGACCCACGAGGGCACGGAGTACGTCGTGGTGCGCAAAGGCGCGACGCCGGCGTTTCCGGGACAACGGGGGTTCGTGGGCGGCTCCATGGGGGACGACGCAGTGGTCATCGAGGGCGCGCGATACGACTCGGCGCTGCAGCGCGCGTCGCTCTACTCCACGGTGCACGGCGCGGGTCGGGTGATGTCCCGCACCGAGGCGCGCGGCAAGGTGAACCGCCGGACCGGCGAGCTGGTCCGGCCGGGCCGGGTCACGTGGGACATGCTGCGGACGTGGGTCGGCAAGAAGGGCGTCATCCTGCGCGGCGGGGGGCTGGACGAGGCGCCGCACGCGTATCGCCGGCTGCCGGACGTGCTGGCCGCGCAGGGCGACACGGTCACGGTGCTGCACACGCTCACGCCGCTGATCGTGGTGATGGCGGGTGAGAAGGAATTCGATCCGTACAGGGACTAGCCAAGCGCCTCGATGAAAAGCGCCATTCGTTCTGTTCTCCTGTCCCTCGGGTTCGCTCTGACGCTCGTTCAATTGCTACCGTCCCAAAGTGAAGCGCCCATCCTGGCAGGAATCAGCAATCACGGGGAAAACAAGCTCCAGCCCTATGTCACGGCGGGCGACAGGACGTATTTGATCGGGACGCAGGACGGGAACTTCCCGGATATGGGGGACCACGTGCCAGGCGAAATGGGCGGGTTATGGCTCCACCCGATCAAACTGATAGACGGTTTCTGGGCGACGGTAACGGATGTGGCGACCAATCGGGAAATCGCTCTTTCGGAGAGCAGCGAATTCGTCAACTACCCGTTTGGCAATCGGTTCAGATATGGTCCGGTGTTGGACAGCTTGGAGATCGAGCGGTTTCAGTTCAGTCCGGACGGCCAGGAGGGATTGATCGTTCAGTATACGTTCAGGAACGCAGGCGCTCGGAAGCAGCGATTGCGCTTTGACTTTTCAGTCAAGACGGATTTACGCCCCGTATGGTTTTCAGAACGACTCGGGATCACGGACGCTCCGGACGTCGTTACCTGGCAACGGTCGGATAACGTTTTCATCGCCAAAGACGTCGCCAACAGCTGGTTCTCGGTCTGGGGAGCCGCCGAGTCCGCAGATCCAGAACCAATCGCGAATCCGCAGCCGATACACACGAGTGGACGGGGAGTCACAGCGGCATCCCGATACAGTCTATCGGTCGACCCACACAATACCTCTCACCTAACGTTCGTGATCGCAGGCTCGGTGACAGAGCAGAACGCAGCCGTGCACACCTACAAGTATCTGGCCAAGAACCAGGCGATTCTGCTTGAAAAGAAGAAGCGACACTATGCGTCGATCATTGACAGAGCGAGAGTGAGAATTCCCGATCAACGCTTGCAAGAAGTCTACAACTGGGTGAAGGTCAACACCGAGTGGCTCGTCAGAGACGTCCCCGGCATCGGCCGCGGTCTCGGTGGCGGCGTGATGGAATATCCCTGGTGGTTCGGCACTGAAACGTATTCCTTGCAAGCGCTCATCGCATCGGGCGATTTCGATCTCGCCAAGCAAACACTCCGTCTACTACGGAATCAGTCGACGAAGGCCAACGGCAACGGCCGGATCGTCCACGAGGTAACGACCAACGGCGCGGTTTCCAACCCCGGCAACACACAGGAAACGGCTCAGTTCATCCTTACTGTCGGCAAGCTCTTCGATTGGACAGGAGACCTGGACTTTGCGAAGGAAATGTACCCGGCGATGAAGCTGGGCATCCACTGGCTTCTGACCGACATGGACCAGAACAACGATCTGTTCCCGGAGGGTTACGGGATCATGGAGGTGTACGGGTTGAATGCGGAATTGATCGATGTCGCCGTTTACACACAACAGGCGTTGCAGGCCACGGCCCGCATTGCCGGTATT
>WNGP01003246.1_pt1 | contig 31799 bp, 30 predicted proteins | sample 5407671 | NCBI WGS metagenome assembly WNGP01 (sample SAMN13153381, study PRJNA577476) | soil metagenome | isolation source: 40 cm soil or saprolite under Garry oak tree replicate 2 | place: USA:California | collected 2016-06-15 | reverse complement strand
GTCGCGCTGCGCGCATTGGAGGAGTCGCTCGGCAGTGTGGAGCGCGCGCTCGAGACGGGCGACGCCCGCGCGCTCACGGCGTGGCTGACGCGGGCGTCGGACTGGCGGCGCGGCATCGGCCCATGAGGGCGCGCGGCGTAGTACGGCCGCCCGGTGACAAGAGCATCTCGCACCGTGTGCTGATGCTGGCGTCGCTCGCCCGCGGCAAGAGCGAGCTCACCGGCCTGCTCACCGGCGCAGACGTGAAGAGTACGGCGCGCGTGTTGCGCCAGCTCGGCGCCAGGGTATCGACGATTCGCGCCAACGGCTTGGTGACCGTCGAGGGACGCCGCTTCACCAGTCCCCACTCCCGGCTGTTCTGCGGCAACTCCGGAACCTCCGCTCGGCTCATGCTCGGGATTCTCGCCGGCCAGAACTTCTCCGCCACTCTCACGGGAGATGCCTCGCTGCGTCGCCGGCCGATGCGACGCGTGACGGAGCCGCTCAAGCACATGGGGGCGAACATCACGGAACGTGGTGACGGGCTCCCACTCACGATCCGCGGCGGCAAGCTCCGCGGCTTGACGTACGCGAGTCCGGTCGCGAGCGCGCAGGTGAAGAGCGCGATTCTGTTCGCAGCGCTCACGGGCGGCGTAGCGGTCACGATTCGTGAACCGTATCGCTCCCGCGATCACACCGAGCGTCTGTTCGCGCATCTGGGACTCGGCATTCACGAGCGAAATGGTGCGATAGTTTTCGAACCGCCTAACCGCTCAACCGCCATACCGCCCTTTTCTCTTGCAGTGCCAGGCGACCCGTCTTCAGCCGCATTCCTCGTCGCAGCAGCGGTGCTTGCAGACGACGGCGAGCTCCTGATCGAAAACGTCGGCGTGAATCCGACGCGCACCGGCTTCATTGTGGTGCTCGAGCGGATGGGCGCGCATGTCGAGCGGGTGAACCTGCGCGATGAAGGGGGCGAGCCGGTCGCTGATCTCGTCGTGCGCCCGGCGCATCTCCGCGCGACCGAGGTCCCAGCGGCCGAAATCCCGACGCTGGTCGATGAAGTGCCGATTCTCGCGGTGCTGGCAAGTCGCGCGCAGGGGGAGACGGTCTTTCGAGAAGTCGGCGAGCTCCGCGTCAAGGAGAGCAATCGGCTGGAGCTGATCGCCGCGAACTTGAGGGGACTGGGGGTTCGGGCTGAGGTCCTGGGGAACGATCTGCACGTCGAAGGCACGGAGAAGCCTCCTCGGGGTCGAGTTGAGACGGCTTCGGATCACCGCCTCGCGATGGCGTTTGCAGTGCTGGGCACCGTGAAACGCGCAGCGGTGCGCCTCTCAGAGAAAAAATCAGTGGCAATCAGCTACCCCGACTTCTTTCGTGATCTGAAACGATGCTTCGGGTAATCGCCATCGACGGTCCAGCGGCCTCGGGCAAGAGCTCGACCGCCGGCCTCGTCGCCGAGCGACTCGGGTGGGCCCATCTCGACTCGGGCGCGCTCTATCGTGCGCTCACCCTCGCCGCCCTCGATAACATCGGGGAAGGGGGACGGGGGACCCTAAAGGACGTGGAGAGTGAATGGTCGGGCCAGAAGATCGTCGGCCTCGCCGAACGGCTGCCGGTGCGCCTGGTGCTGGTCGGCACAAGGTTCCGGCCCGAGGTCGCCGGCGCGGACGTCGAGTTGGCGATCCGGGGTGAGCGTGTGACGCGTCATGTGTCCGCGCTCGCCGCCATCCCAGAAGTCCGGACCTGGGTAAATGCCCAGCAAAAAAGGGCGGTCGAGGGCGTTGGAGGGCGGGGAGTCGTCGTGGATGGGCGCGATATCGGCACGGTGGTCTTCCCCGAGGCCCCATTGAAGATCTTTTTGACGGCGACACCGGACGAACGGGCGCGGCGGCGGCTGTCGCAACGCGGCCAGGCGGTGGACGGTGACCTGATGCGCCGCGAAAGTCAGGAGCTGGCGGCCCGGGATACGGCCGATTCCACCCGGGCGATCGCCCCCCTCAAACCCGCCCCGGACGCCGTGTTACTCGACACGACCACCCTCACGTTGGAGCAGCAGGTGATCCGGGTTGTCGAACTGGCGCGTGGCTTGTTCCCTGGGTAGGTTTCCGCCCGTGTTTCACAGGCTAAAGCCTGTGCTCGGCAAGCACTGTCCTGAAGGACATTGAATGACGAGGTAACCTCAAACTCACAACAAAACCGGTGCACTGCATGCTCGTAGAAGCACGTGACGCAGAAGATATCGAAGAAGACATTCCCACTCGCAAACCTCCCCGCCCGCAACTCCGCGTCCGTTCCGGTCTCGACGAGGAATATTCGTCCGACGAGATCGAGAAGATGACCCTGCTGTACGAGGGGACGCTGTCGAATATCCAAGAAGGCGAAATCGTCAAATCCAAAGTGCTGCGCGTGACCGACACCGCCGTCATCCTCGACGTCGGTTTCAAGTCGGAAGGCGCAGTGGCGATCGACGAGTTCAAGGATCCGAAGAGCCTCAAGGAAGGCGACGAGATCGAAGTTTTTCTCGAGCACCTCGAGGACCAGGAAGGCGCCGTCGTCCTGTCGAAGAAGAAGGCCGACTTCATGCGCGTCTGGGAGCGGATCCGGGAAGCGCACGAGAAGGATGAAGGCGTGACCGGCACGCTCGTGAAGAAGATCAAGGGCGGCGTCGTCGTCGACCTGATGGGCGTGGACGCATTTCTCCCGGGTAGCCAGATCGCCCTGCGGCGCGTTCCCAATATCGACGAGCTGCTCGGTCAGAGCTTCGAGTTCAAGATCATCAAGCTGAACAAGCGCCGCCGCAACATCGTCGTCTCGCGCCGCGTCCTGCTCGAAGCCGAGCGCAAGACGAAACGCGACGTACTGATGAAAGAGCTGTCGGTCAATCAGGTGCGGAAGGGCGTGGTGAAGAACATCACCGACTTCGGCGCGTTCATCGACCTGGGCGGCGTGGACGGCCTGCTGCACATCACCGACATGAGCTACGGCCGGGTGTCGCATCCCTCCGAGATGGTGCAGATCGGCCAGGAGCTCGAGGTGAAGGTGCTCGACATCGATTGGGAGCGCGAGCGCATCTCCCTCGGCCTGAAACAGCTGCAGCAGTATCCGTGGCAGAACGTCGCCGCGAAGTATCCGGTTGGAACGCGCGTGCAGGGTAAGGTCGTCTCGATTACGAACTACGGCGCGTTTGTCGAGCTCGAGCCGGGCATCGAAGGCCTGGTCCACATCTCCGAGATGAGCTGGACGCGCAACGTCCGGCATCCGTCGAAACTCGTGTCGATCGGCGAATCGATCGAGGCGGTCGTGCTGAAGGTGGACGAGGCCGAGGAGAAGGTGTCGCTCGGCATGAAACAGACCGAGCAGGACCCCTGGATGGCGCTGCCGCAGAAGTATCCCGTCGGCACGCGGCTCCGCGGCAAGGTCCGCAACCTCACCTCGTTCGGCGCGTTCGTCGAAATCGAGCCGGGCATCGACGGCCTGATTCATATCTCCGACATGTCGTGGACCAAGCGGGTGCAGCATCCCTCGGAGGTCGTGAAGAAAGGCGACGAGGTCGACGTACTGATCCTGAACGTCGACGCCGAGAACAAGCGCATCTCGCTCGGATTGAAACAGGCGCAGGAAGATCCGTGGCTGCGCATCGGCGAGACCTACCCGGTCGGCACCGAGCTGCGGGGTCGCGTGATGCGGCTGATGGACAAGGGCGTGGTCGTGGACCTCGGCAACGACATCGAAGGCTTCGTGCCGATGTCGCAGCTCGGGATTCCGGACATTCAGCAGCCCGGCGACGCGGTGAAGGAAGGGCAGGCGGCAGAGCTGAAGGTGCTCGAGGTGGATCCGATTCATCATCGGATCGTGCTTGCGGCGACCGGGTTCCCGAAGGACGACATCATTCCGCCGCCACCCCCGCCGGTCCCGCCGCCAGACGACGAGACGCCGCCGCTGGACGCCTAAAAAAGAGGGGTCAGGAAGTCTTCCTGACCCCTTTTTCACGCCTATCTTTTCGCTCCATGTCCATGCGTGAGAAACTCGAGCTTCTCCAGCAGAAGCGATCCGAATCAGAGCAGGGCGGCGGCGCCGAGCGCATCGCCACACAACATCAAAAAGGGAAAATGACGGCGCGCGAGCGGCTCGATGTGCTGCTCGACCCCGGCTCATTCGTCGAGCTCGACCGCTTCGTCACCCATCGCGCCACCGATTTCGGCCTCGCCGATCAAAAAGTCCTCGGCGACGGCGTCGTGACCGGCTGGGGCCGGGTCGAAGGGCGCCTGGTCTACGTCTTCTCGCAGGACTTCACCGTCTTCGGCGGCTCGCTGTCGGAGGCGCACGCCGAGAAGATCTGCAAGGTGATGGATCTCGCCGTGCAGAACGGCGCGCCGGTGGTCGGGCTGAACGACTCGGGCGGCGCGCGCATTCAAGAGGGCGTCGCCTCGCTCGGTGGATACGCCGACATCTTTTTGCGCAACACCAAGGCCTCCGGCGTCGTGCCGCAGATCAGTGCGGTCCTGGGGCCCTGTGCCGGCGGCGCCGTCTACAGTCCGGCGATCACCGATTTCATCTTCATGGTGCGCGGCATCTCGTACATGTTCGTGACCGGCCCAAACGTCGTGAAGACGGTGACGCACGAAGAGGTCGACTTCGAGAAGCTCGGCGGCGCCGATGTGCACGGCGCGACGTCCGGCATCGCGCATTTTGTCCACGATTCGGAGCTCGAGTCGATCGCGGCGATTCGCACCCTGCTGTCGTTCCTGCCGGGCAACAACCTCGACTCGCCACCGCTGCGCACGCCGGACGATCCACCTGATCGCCGCGAAGAGGGGTTGCTCGACATCGTCCCCGATGAGCCGGCAAAGCCCTACGACATGCACGACGTGCTCAAGCTGATCGTCGACAACGGCGCGTTCCTCGAGGTGCAGCGCGATTTCGGCAACAATCTCATCGTCGGCTTCGCCAGGCTCGCGGGCCGCCCGGTGGGCATTGTCGCGAATCAGCCGGCCGCCCTCGCGGGTGTTCTCGACATTGCGGCGTCCGTGAAAGGCGCTCGCTTCATCCGGTTCTGCGACGCTTTCAACATTCCGCTGGTGACCTTCGAGGACGTCCCGGGATTCCTCCCCGGCGTGGCGCAGGAGCACGGCGGCATCATCAAGCACGGCGCCAAGCTGCTGTTCGCCTACTGTGAGGCGACGGTGCCGAAGCTCACCGTCATCACGCGCAAGGCGTACGGCGGCGCGTACGACGTCATGAGCTCCAAGCACATTCGCGGCGACTACAACGTGGCCTGGCCCACCGCCGAGATCGCCGTGATGGGGCCGAAGGGCGCGGTGGAGATCCTCTATAAAGGAGAGGCGAGCGAAGAGCGCGCGAACGAGTACCGCGAGAAATTCGCCCATCCCTATCAGGCCGCGGCGCGCGGATACGTCGACGACATCATCGATCCGCGCGACACGCGTCCGCGCCTGATCGAAGCCTTGCTCACCCTCGAAACGAAGCGCGACAAGAATCCGCCCAAGAAGCATGGGAATATTCCTCTCTAAGGCCGCCCTGGTCCTGCAGCTCGTGCAGACGCCGCACCCCGATTCGGTGCGGGCGGAGCTCTGGGCGCGCGTCGCCGCCGATTCGACCAACGGGCCGGCATGGCTCGAGCTGGGCCGGGCATACCTGCAGCGCGGCGCGGATTATCACGCCCACAAGAAGCCGGTGACCGTCGATACGGCATGGGCGCACGCGATACTCGACACGGCGCAGCTGGCGTTCGAGCGCGCAGCGCGGTTCAGCGCCGGCACGCGCACCGCCGACTCGGCGCGCGTGTACCGCGTGTATGCGTTCGGGGAATGGGCGTACGTCGACTGGGAAGCGGCCGGCACCACGGCCGCCACGCTCACCTGGCACGCGCTTCCCGAGGAGCTCCGCCTGCCGCCGGTACTCGAAGAGCTCGGCGAAAACCTGCTGCGCGCCTGTCCGCACCAGGGCATGCTCTTCACCGCGGGCGAGACGGACACGCAGGCCGCGTGGTATCTGCGGTTCGCGCGCGGGTTACGTCCCGACCTGATGATCGTACCGGTGGATCGCTGGCGCGGCGACAGCGTGCTGCGCAATCGCGCGCTGCGCGAGCTCCGCACGCGCGACCCGTCGCTCAGGGCGCTCAGCCAGTCGCGCGCCGTGTGCGCCAGCATGGGATTCGAGCGGCCGCCCGACGAACGGGCGGTGCGCTGGAACAAGCGCCCACTCGTCTGGGTCACGGGGAAGGAAACGAAGGCCGATCGCGTGCCGGCGCAGGACTTCGTCTTCGCCGCATTGAAACTGGCGGTCGATGAACACGAGACGTGGACCGCGCCGGTGACGGTCCTCTACCGGCGCGCCGCCGCGAACGTCGGCGCGTTGTGCAAGGCGTTCGAGACCTTTGGGCTGTCGTCTGAGGTTGGGTGTCACTGAAGCGGGTGCTGGTCGCGAACCGCGGCGAAATCGCGGTTCGCGTGATCCGCGCCTGCCACGAGGAAGGTCTCGCCGCCGTCGCGGTCTACTCCGAGCCTGACCGCCTCGCCCCGCACGTGCGCGACGCCGACGCCGCGGTCCTGATCGGCCCCGCGCCGTCGAGCGAATCCTATCTCGCCATTCCCAAGCTGATCGCGGCGGCCAAGGACACAGGCTGCCAGGCGATCCATCCGGGCTATGGTTTCCTGTCGGAGCGCGCGGCGTTTGCCGAGGCCTGCAAAGATGCCGGTCTCGTTTTCGTGGGCCCGCCGGCCGCCGCGATCCGCGCCATGGGCGATAAAACCGAAGCGCGGCGCCGAATGCAGGCTGCCGGTGTCCCGGTGGTACCGGGGACCGCCGCGCCGCTGCGCGATCCAGTCGAGGCGCGCCGCGAGGCCAAGCGCCTGGGATTCCCGGTGCTGCTCAAGGCCGTGGCGGGCGGCGGGGGCAAGGGCATGCGGCTCGTCGGGACGGAGGCCGAGGTGGAAGGCGCGTTTGAGGCGGCCCGCCGCGAGGCACTGAAGGCGTTCGGCGACGGCAGTATGTACGTCGAAAAGTATCTCGAGCGGCCCCGGCACATCGAGATCCAGATTCTGGCTGACCACCGCGGCCGGGTGGTCGCGGTGGGTGAACGCGAGTGCAGCATTCAGCGGCGCCATCAGAAGCTCATCGAAGAGTCGCCGTCGGTCGCGGTGTCGCCGGCGCTGCGGCGGCGGTTGGCGGAGGCGGCGACGGCCGCGGCGGGGGCGGTTGGCTATGTCAGCGCGGGGACGATCGAGTTCCTCCTGACGGCGACCGGCGAGTTCTACTTCCTCGAGATGAACACGCGGATTCAGGTCGAGCATCCCGTCACCGAGGTCGTGTACGGCGTGGATCTCGTGCGCGAGCAGCTGCGCATCGCGGCGGGCCAGGCGATGCGCGTGCACGGGGCGACGGGGCCGGGTGGTCAACTGCATCCACGCGGTCACGCGATCGAATGCCGCATCACCGCCGAGGATCCGTTCAACGATTTTCTCCCGGCGACCGGTGTCCTGCAGTATCTGCGCGTGCCGGGTGGCCCCGGCATCCGGTGGGATGCCGGGATCGAGGCAGGGAACGAAGTCACGCTGTTCTACGATCCGTTGCTCGCCAAGCTGATCGCCTGGGGGGAGACGCGCGACATCGCGATCCAGCGCATGCGGCGTGCGCTGAGTGAGCTGGTGATCGTCGGAGTGCCGACGAGCCAGGCGTTCCATCTGCGTGTCATGGACGATGCCGAATTCCTGAAGGGTGAAATCGACATCACGTATCTGGAGCGGGCGGGCGCGCGCCTGCTGGCCGCCCCGCCGCGCGGTGGCCTCGAGCGCGCGCTGGCGGTTGCCGCGGCGATGGTCGCTGATCAGGTGCATGACCGACCGCCGCCGAGCAGTTTGACCGCCCGACCGCCGCAGTCAAATGCATGGACGCAAGCCGCTCGTCTCGATGCGCTTCGCGACGGTCTCGAGTGAGCGACATCGTGACGATCACGGGGATCGCGGTTGGCGGCGACGGGGTCGGGCGGTTAGGAGACGGCCGCGTGGTCTTCGTGGCGCGTACGGTTCCGGGCGATCGCATTCGCCTGCGTGAGGGTTCGCTCCAGCGCCACCGCAACTTCGCGCGCGCCGAATTGGGCGAGCTCGTCGCCGCGGGCGCCGCCAGAGTCGCGCCGCCGTGCCCGCACTACGTCCACGATCATTGCGGCGGTTGTCAGCTGCAGCATCTCGCCTACGACGAGCAGCTCAAGGCCAAACGTGCGCTCGTCGGCGATTCGCTGCGCCGGATCGGCAAGCTGAAGGTGGAGGACCCCGAGGTTGTCGAGGCGCTCGACGAGTGGCGGTATCGCTCGAAGATCTCCATGGCGGCGAAGGGCGGCGAAGGGGCGGCAAACGCAATTGGGTTGCATCCGTATGATCGGCCGAATTTCGTTTTCCCGCTCGCGGACTGCCACATCACAGACTTTCGATTGATGGCGCTGTGGCGCGAACTCCGGAGCCGGCTGGCGATGTTGCCCCAGCCATTGACGCGACTGACGCTGCGGCTCGACCGGGACGCGCGACGGCACGTCATCGCCGAATCAGCGGGCGAACCCTGGCTGAACGCGGACGAGCTGCGTCGCGCGCTGCAGGGTGCGGTGGACGGCGAGGTGGTGTGCTGGTGGCAGCCGGTCGACGGCGCTGCGCGGGTGATGGCGGGCCCCGCTACGGGGTTTGCCGCAACCGCGTTCGAGCAGGTCAACCCGGGGATGGGCATGCTGACGCGCCGCTGGGCCGTCGATCAGCTGGGAGACGTGCGCGGTCAGACCGTCTGGGATCTGTACGGCGGTATCGGCGACACCGCGGCGCTGCTGGTCGAGCGGGGCGCCAATGTGGTGAGCGTCGACGCCGACGAGAAGGCGGCCATGTGGGGACGCGACCGGCTGCCGGCGGCGCGTTTCATTGCGGCGCGGGCCGAAGATGTGCTGCCGAGCCTTCCCGTGCCCCACGCCGTGGTCGTCAATCCGCCGCGTGCGGGGCTGCACTGGAACGTGTCGCTGCGGCTCACCTCCGAGCCCGTGCCGAAGCTCGTGTATGTCTCCTGCGATCCGGCGACGCTGGCGCGCGATCTCCAGCGGCTCAACGTCAACTACCAGGTGACCGGAGTGCGGGCGTTTGATCTGTTCCCCCAGACGGCACAGGTAGAAACCGTTGCTGTATTAGAGGCCGCGTGAAGTACCACGTCACGATCCGTTCCCGCACCTACGTCGTCGATGTCGAGGGCGGATCGGTCACCGTCGACGGCGAGCGCCTCGAGGCACACGCGGTCGCGATCCCCGGCACGCCCCTCGTTCATCTGTTGCTCGGCAAGGACTCCTGGACCGTCGCGTGTCAGCACCTCGAAGGAGGGCGCTGGGCCCTCGGCGCGGCCGGCGAGCGCCTGGAGGTCGAGGTTCAAGACGACCGGTCAAAGCAGATCGAAGCGCTTACGGGGCAGGGACGGAAGCCGGCGGCGGGCGGCGTGGTGAAGGCGCCGATGCCGGGGCTGGTGGTTCGGGTGGAGGTGGAGCGAGGCCAGGCGGTGGCGGCGGGCGACGGGTTGGTCGTGGTCGAGGCGATGAAGATGGAAAACGAGCTGCGCGCCACGCATAAGGGAATTGTCGAACAGATTCACGTGAAGGCAGGCGATCGGGTCGAGAAGGGCGCGCCCCTCGTGTCGCTTTCGGCTGAATCCTCGCAACCCTCAGGTTGACACGCCCTTACGCCCCGGTTAGAGTTCGCGTCTGTCAAATTCCGGGACTTGGGAAGGCATGAAGACGTACACGTTGAGGCCGCAGGACATCGAGCGACGGTGGTGGCTGGTGGACGCGGCGGAGCAGCCGCTCGGCCGGCTTGCCAGCCGCGTCGCGCAAATCCTGCGTGGCAAGCATAAACCGACGTTCACGCCGCACGTCAATGGCGGGGATTTCGTCATCGTCATCAACGCCGAAAAGGTGCAGCTCAAGGTGGAGCAGAAGCGCTACTTCCATCACACCGGGTACATGGGCCACGAGCGGTTCACGCCGGTGAAGAAAGTGCTTGGGAAGCATCCCGAGCGCGTCATCGAAAAGGCGGTGTGGGGGATGTTGCCGAAGACGACGCTGTCGCGCCAGCACGTGAAGCAGATGCTCAAGGTCTACGCGGGTCCTGAGCATCCCCACGCGGCGCAGCAGCCGACCCCGCTCGGTCCTTTAGGGCTGGTCGCCGTGGAGGCCAAGTGAGCTCAGGAATCACGCCCGAGCTGCGCTGGCACGCGATCGGACGCCGGAAGCTCGGCATCGCGCGGGTGTATCTGACGCCGGGATCAGGCAAGTGGAGCATCAACGGCCGCACGTTGGGTGACTATTTCCCCCGGCCTTCGCTCGTGTCGCACATCCAGCAGCCGTTCACCGCGACCGACACGCTGGGTGCCTTCGACGTGAAGGCGCGCGTGGTCGGCGGTGGACTCACTGGCCAGGCCGGCGCGATGCGGCTGGGAATCGCCCGCGCGTTGGTATTGGCGGATGACCGGCATCGCAAGAAACTGAGAGAGCAGGGTCTCCTGACGCGCGATCCGCGCGCCGTGGAGCGGAAGAAGCCTGGCCGCGCTGGTGCGCGGAAGAGATTCCAGTTCTCGAAGCGGTAATCGGTTATCGGTCGTCGGTTGTCAGTTACCGACTACCGAGAACTGATGACCGAAGACAAAAATCACACGCTGCTTGATTCGTTGCTGGGTCCCCGTCAGCACGGGGTGGCACCGAAGGTGAGAGCAGCGGCGGAAACAACCCAGGAAAGGGCGTAAATGCCTCAGCCTCAGCTACAGGAATTGTTGGAAGCAGGTGTGCATTTCGGCCATCAGACCCGCCGCTGGAATCCCAAGATGCGGCGGTTCATCTTCGCCGAACGCTCCGGCATCTACATCATCGATCTTCAGAAGACGTTGCGTCAGCTCGAGGCCGCTCAGGAGCTGCTGCGCAACGTCGTGTTGAAGGGTGAGGGCGTACTGTTCGTCTGCACGAAGAAGCAGCTCAAGGGCATCCTGGAAGCCGAAGCCAAGCGCTGCAGCTCGTTCTACGTGACCGAGCGCTGGCTCGGCGGCACGCTGACGAACTTCCAGACGATCAAGAAGCAGATCAAGCGGCTCAAGGACCTGGAGCAGGGCGCGGCGGACGGCGACTTCACGAACTACACCAAGAAGGAGCAGCTGCTGTTCGATCGCGAGCGCGGGAAGCTCGACAAGAACCTCGCGGGTATCAAAAACCTCGGCCGGCTGCCCGGCGCGCTCTTCGTGGTGGACGCGAAGAAGGAGCGCATCGCCGTCGCCGAGGCGAACAAGCTCGGCATCCCGGTGGTGGCGATCGTCGATACGAACGCCGACCCCGATTTGATCACCGTGCCGATTCCCGGGAACGACGACGCGATTCGCGCCGTCTCGCTGATCACGAATGCCATCTCGGACGTGATCGCGGAAGCGCGCCGCCAGATGCCGCTGCGTGACGCCGCCACCGGTGAAGAGGGCGAGGGCACGACCTACTCCACGGAGACGGGCGAGGCGGACGCGGATGGCGACCGCAAGAAACGGCCGGCGCGGCGCAAGCGGCGGCCGAAGCCGGAAGCGATCGCGGCCCGGATGAAGACGGAAGAAGCGCCTGCCCCGGCGGAGCCCGTTAGCGGGGGCGAGTCGTAACAACTTCTGTGTGCTGAACAACCGACCGCCGCCCCCGGGCTTTACGGCGCGAGGGCGGCGTTTTTATGAGGGAGTGAACAGGAGTATGACCACGGTGAAAGAGATTCCCGCAAAACTGGTGGCCGAGCTGCGCGCCCGTACCGGCGCGGGCATGATGGATTGCAAGGCCGCGTTGCAGGAGACCGCCGGCGATCTGGACAAGGCCGTCGACATTCTGCGCAAGAAGGGCGCGGCCAAGGCCGAGAAACGCGCCGGCCGCGAGGCGTCGGAGGGATGGATCGGATCCTACATCCACCACGACGGCTCGGTGGGTGTGCTCATCGAGCTGAATAGTGAAACCGACTTCGTGGCTCGAACGCCGGAGTTCCAGGCGCTTGCGAAGGACATCGCGGTGCAGGTCGCTGCGACCAACCCGCTCGCCGTGCGGATCGAGGATTTGCCGGCGGACGTCGTGGAGCGCGAGCGCAAGGTGTACGAGTCGCAGGTCGCCGAGCAGAAGAAGCCCGAGACCATTCGTCAGAAGATCGTCGACGGCATGCTGCAGAAGTTCTACGAAGAGCGGGTTCTGCTCGAGCAGAAATTCGTGAAGGACGACAAAGCCACGATCGGTGACTTGGTCAAGGCTCTCTCTGGCAAAACCGGCGAGAAGATACAAGTCCGGAGATTTGCAAGATTTGAATTAGGGGGAAATTAGGTGGCCAAGCTCGTCTACAAGCGTGCGCTTCTCAAGCTGTCCGGAGAGGCGTTCGCCGGTGGGCGAGCGTCCGGCATCGATTTCGCCATCATCGAGCGGCTGTCGGATGAGCTGAAGGCGGTCGCCGCCACCGGCATCCAGCTCGGGCTCGTGATCGGCGGCGGCAACATCCTGCGTGGCACGACGGCGAGTGCGCAGGGGATGGATCGCGTGTCCGCCGATTACATGGGCATGCTCGCGACCGTGATCAACGCGCTCGCGTTGCAGGACATTCTGGAGAAAAAGGGCGTCGATACACGCGTGATGACGGCGATTCGGATGGAGGAGCTGGCGGAGCCCTACATCCGGCGTCGCGCGGTGCGGCACCTCGACAAGGGCCGGATGGTGATCTTCGCGGGCGGCACCGGCAACCCGTACTTTTCCACCGACACCGCGGCGGTGCTGCGCGCGCTGGAGATGGAAGCGCAGGTGATCCTCAAAGCCACCAACGTCGACGGCGTCTACACCGCGGATCCGAAGAAAGACCCTTCCGCCATGTTCCTGCCGACGCTGACGTTTCAAGAAGCGCTGGTGAAGGGCTATGCGGTGATGGATGCCAACGCTTTCGGGTTGTGCAAGGAGAACAAGCTCCCCATCGTGGTGTTCAACATCAACCAGCCCGGCGCGACGGCCAGGGTCCTGGCCGGAGAACGCGTCGGCACGATCGTCCAATGACTCCCGCACCCGCAGCGAGCCTGTCGGACCACGTCAAACACGCCAAGCAGCTGATGGACAAATCGGTCGACGCGGTGAAGCGCGACTTCTCCACCGTGCGCACCGGCAAAGCGACCACGGCGTTGCTCGACCTCGTGCGCGTCGAAGCGTACGGAAATGAAATGCCGCTGACCCAGGTGGCGAACGTCGCCGCGCCGGAGCCCAAGCTCCTGACGGTGCAGCCGTGGGATAAGAGCCTGATGAAAGCCGTGGAGAAGGGGATTCTCGCGTCGGACCTGGGGCTCACCCCGTCGAACGACGGCAACATCATCCGCATTCCGCTGCCGCCCCTGACCGAAGAGCGGCGCAAGGAGCTGGTGAAGGTCGTGCACAAGTTCGCCGAAGAGGGGCGCGTCGCGATTCGTCATGCGCGCACGGAAACGATGAACCGGATCAAGAAGACCGAGCACGTCTCCTCGGATGACCAGAAGCATGCCGAGAAGGAAGTCCAGAAGACCCACGACGAGCATCTCAAGGCGGTCGACGCCGCGGTGAAGGCCAAAGAAGCGGAGATCATGGAAGTCTGATGCTCCCCGGGCCGATTCCCCCCCCCCGCCATGTGGCGATCATCATGGACGGCAACGGCCGCTGGGCGAGCGAGCGCCGGCTGCCGCGGCCGTTCGGCCATCGGGCCGGCATGAAGGCGGTGCGGGAAGCGGTGGAAGGCGCCATCGATGCCGGGGTCGAAGTCCTCACCCTGTTTGCGTTTTCCGAGGAAAACTGGAATCGCCCCGCGCCCGAGATCTCTGCGCTGATGGATCTGCTCGAGGAATACATCGCAAAAGAGGTCGCCGAGCTGAAGGGCCAGGGCGTGCAGGTGCACATGCTCGGCGATCGCAGCCGGCTGACTCCGGGTGGACGCGCCGCCGTCGAGCGCGTCGAACAGGAAACCGCGGCCGGCCAGAAGCTCCATCTCAATCTCTGCATCTCCTATTCGTCGCGGGGCGAGATCGCGCATGCGGCACGCCTCCTCGCCGAAGAAGTGCTCAAGGGCACGAAAAAGCTCGAAGACATCGATGAAGAAGCCCTCCGCGCCAAGCTCTACACGGCTCCGTGGGGCGATCCCGACCTGTTGATTCGCACGTCGGGCGAGCAGCGCCTCTCGAATTTCCTCCTCTGGCAGCTGGCCTACACGGAGCTGTACATCACGCCGGTGCTGTGGCCGGACTTCAGCCGGCGCACCCTGCTCGACGCCATCCTCGACTACCAGCGCCGCGACCGCCGCTTCGGAAAAGTCACCGCGTCCTGATGCCGTCCCAAAACCTGGTGCAACGCATCGCCGTGGCGGTGGTCGCCATTCCGCTCGTGATCGGGGTCGTCTGGTTGGGTGGCTGGGTGCTGGCGGCGGTCCTGGCGGTGCTGGGCGTCCTCGGCGCGCAGGAGGTGTACGATTTCGCCCGGCGGCAGTCGATCGAGCCGCTCGAACGCACCGGGTGGCTGGCCGCCGCCGGAATTCCCCTGCTCGCGTACTGGGCGAAAGGTTCGGAGTCGCACTGGGCCGAGCCGGCGATCTATCTGGGCGCGATCTGGTTGATGTTCGCCATGACGCTCGCGATGGCGCGACGCGGGCCCACCGGCCGTCCCCTCGCCGGCGTCGCGATCACCATGTTCGGCTGCGTGTACGCGTCCGGCATGCTGTCGTTTTTGATCGCCATCCGTCACGGCCTGCATGCGGCGCAGCGGCCGGGTGCCTACGTCATGCTCACACTGTTCCCGCTCGTCATCACCTGGGTGTGCGACACGGCCGCGATGGCGGTGGGAACGGCGGTCGGCGGTCCCAAACTCGCGCCGGTACTGTCCCCCAGGAAGACGCATGCGGGCGCCGTCGGCGGAACGCTGGGCGGCGTTATCGCGGCACTGGCGCTCGGGAAGTTCGTATTGAACCGGTATGGCTGGAGCTTCACGCCGGGCCAGCTGTTGCTGTTTGGCCTTGTCGTCTCCATTGTCGGACAGACCGGGGACGTCGCCGAGTCATTGTTCAAGCGGGAAGTGGGTCTCAAGGATTCCTCGACGCTCATTCCGGGACACGGTGGCGTGCTCGATCGGCTCGATTCGCTGTACTTCGTCATTCCTGCGGCGGCGGGACTCTATCGCATGTTCGGAGTGATATGAGCGTTGGGGTGGCAGTCCTCGGTTCGACCGGGTCGATCGGCCGATCGACACTGCAAGTCTTGTCCCGGCAACGAGAAAGATTTCGGGTCGTCGCGCTGACTGCCCACTCCAACGGCGATCTGCTCGCCGCGCAGGCGAAGGAGTGGCAACCCGCCTTCGTCGGCCTGGTGAACGGCGGGGCTCGGGACTCGGGACTCGCGATTCGGAAAGGCTCCGACTGCCTCGTTGACGCGGCGACCCATCCCGATGTGCGCATCGTGGTGAATGGCATCGTGGGTGCTGCCGGACTCGAGGCTACCCTGGCGGCGTTACGCGCCGGGAAGCGGGTCGCACTCGCGAACAAGGAAACGCTCGTGATGGCCGGCGAGCTGGTCGCGCAGGCGGCGCGCGAGGGCGGCGGCGAAATCGTCCCCGTCGACTCCGAACACAGCGCGGTGCTGCAGTGTGTCGCCGGCCGGCGCCCCACCGAGCTGGCGCGGCTCATTCTCACCGCGTCCGGGGGTCCCTTCCGCACCTGGGAGCGCGAGCGGGCCTCACGGGCCACGGTGGCCGAGGCACTCAAGCACCCCACCTGGTCGATGGGGAAAAAGATCACGGTCGACTCGGCGACGCTCGTGAACAAGGCGCTCGAGGTGATCGAAGCTCACTTCTTGTTCGATGTGGAGTATGACCGCGTGGACGTGGTGATACATCCGCAGTCGGTGATTCACGGCTTTGCGGAATTCGTGGACGGGTCGGTGCTGGCCCAGGTCGGGTTCCCGACGATGGAGCTGCCGATTCTCTACGCCCTCACCCATCCCGACCGCGTGCCGGATCAAGGCGTGCGGCGCTTCGATCCGGTCGCGGCCGGTACGCTCACGTTCGAGGCGCTGCGGCCCGAGCGCTTCCCGGCCTACGTCGTCGGCCGCGAGGCGGCGCGAGTCGGCGGCATGGCGCCGGCGCGCTTCAATGCCGCAAATGAAGTCGCGGTGCAGCTGTTTCTGGAGGAGCGGATCCCGTTTGGCCGGATCGCCGAGATCATCGAGCGCGTGGTTGCCGAGGACACGCACGGCGGCGACGCGACGTCGCTGGCCGACGTCTTGGCGGCGGACGCCGCGGCCCGCCGCCTGGCGCAGGAGGCCGGATGCTCCTGATGATCGTCTCGCTCGTGGTCGTGCTCGGGGTGCTCATCTCGGTGCACGAATTCGGACATTTCATCGTCGCCAAGCTCGTCGGGATTCAGGTCCTGCGGTTTTCGCTGGGATTCGGGCGCCCGCTGCTCGAGTGGCGGCGGGGCGAAACGGAATACTGGATCGCGTGGATTCCCCTCGGCGGCTACGTGAAAATGGCGGGGCTCGAAGACGAGGGGATGGTCGGCGAGCTGGAGGGCGGGAAGGCGGACTCGGCCATCGATCCCAAGCGGGCGTTCGACAAGCAGCCGCTGTGGGCTCGAATGGCGGTCATCCTCGCGGGCGTCACGATGAATGTGCTCTTCGCGTTCGCGGTCTACGTCGGTTTGTACGCAGTGGCTGGTGTTCCGGAGCGCGCTACCACACAAATCGACACCGTGCGCGTTGACCTGTTGACGCCGGGAACGGAAGCCCTTGCGACGCTGCAGCGCGGGGACCGAATCCTGCGCATCGATGGCGAGAGCGTGACAACGTGGGAAGACATCATTCGGCGATTTATGGGATCCAAGGGTGAGACCAGGTTCGAGATCGCTGGGCGGCCGCAACCCCTCACCGTACGGCTTCCCGCCGACACCGTGGCGAGGTTGCGGGCGTTCGCGCTCGAGCCGCTGCTCCCCGCCCGTATCGGCTTCGTAATTCCTGGAGAGCCGGCGGCGCGCGCGGGACTGCGGAACGGCGACTTGGTGGTACGAGCCGGTGGCGACACGGTGCGATCATGGAGCGATCTGTTACGCAAGCTCTGGTACAGTCCCGATCGACCGGTTGAGCTGACGGTGATGCGGGGCGACTCTCTCGTGACTATGACGGTAACCCCGCGGGCAGAGACGGATCCCGATAGCGCTTCTGTGCGACCCAAACCGTTCGGTTTCATCGGTGCTGAAGGCAATCCGCCCCAGATCAAACGGCGTTTGCCGATCACAGCGGCAGTCCGTGCCGGCGCGAGTCAAACCGCATTTCAGACCGAGCAGGTGATTCTGTCGGTGAAGCGATTCGTTGTGGGTCAGGGAAAAATGCGTGACCTGGGCGGGCCCATCATGATCGCCCAAGTGTCGGGCCAAGCTGCTCGAGCGGGATTGGACCGGTTTCTGATGATTATGGCGTCAATTTCGATCGGACTGGCGGTCCTCAATCTGCTGCCCATTCCGGTGCTCGACGGTGGTCATCTCATGTTCCTCGTAGCGGAAGGCATCCGCCGTAGGCCCCTCTCCCTGCAGTTGCGCCTGCGGCTTACGCAGGTCGGGATGCTCATCGTGCTCGCGATCATGGTCCTCGCAATCGGCAACGATGTCTTCCGCCTCTTCCGTTAGCTCCGCACTCGCCGGCTACGCGGCGGGTCGCGTTACCGCGGAGCAGCTCGTCGCTCACGTGGCGGCTGCATACTATGGGGCTCGGGACTCGGGGCTGGGGACGCGGTTGAAGCCACTGATCGAGCTCATCGAGCGAGTGCATCCGGGAGTTGTGGAGCTATCGGGAAGCGCGGAGAAACCCGGGTTTGGCGTTCGACTGGCCGAGCGACCATTTCCAAAACGATATGAGAGAGAATTGCGCGAGGCAGTGGAAATGCTAGTAGAGGCGCAGCATACTGCGCCCCTACATGATTCCCCATCCGTCGCGCCGGCCCGTAACATCTTGTCCCGGCTTATTGGCGCGGTCCGAAGATTATTTACCGCATCAACCTGACTACCAACGCCACCAGCACCGCCAATCCAATCCCGATAACCGCGATCACGAGCCAGGGCCGACGCGGGCTCAGCGTGTCCTGCAAGGCTTCGCGCTGCCACGTGCCCCGCTCGAACCGCTTCGAGATTTCGCCCCGTTTCCTGCGGAGCGACGGCGGTGGATCCTCGACATGCATGCGCGCCAGCTCGAACCAGTCGTTCGAGCTGAACGGGACCTCGCCGGTGGCGGCCTTGTAGAGCGTGATCCCCAGGGCGTAGAAGTCCACGCGCTGATCGAGCGGCCGTCCCTGCGCCTGCTCCGGTGAGAGATAGTGCGGCGTCCCGATCGTCATGTTCACGCCGGTCGACGCGACGTAGCCGGAGACGGCGCGCGCGATCCCGAAGTCGGTGAGGACGGCGGACCCATCGGATCGGATGAGCACGTTGTCAGGCTTCAGGTCACGATGAATGACGCCCTGCTGGTGCGCGAATTCCAGCGCCGCCGTGATGTCGCGCGCCAGGCGGAGGATGTCCTCTTCACCCAGGGGACCTTCCCGCGCGATCCGCGCGCCGAGACTGTCGGCGCAGAGGTCCATAGCGAAGTAGACGTGTTCGCCGGTTTTGGCGACCGAGCGGATGCGGATGATGTTGGGGTGCTCGAGCTTCGCGGCGGTCTCGCTCTCATTGCGAAAGCGGCTCTCGAACTGCGGATCGCCGGCGTAGCGAGGTTTCAGGACTTTGATCGCGACCGGCGTGCCTTGTGGGTCTCGACCGACGAACGCCCACGCGAACCCCCCCTGGCCGAGCAGCCGCTCGAGCGTATAGGTGCCGAGGGTTTGACCGACGAGGTCGGTTGCAGCATTCGTCACTAGGCGTCTCGGCGGCTAAGCATCGAGGGGTTTACAAAGGGGTCGAAGCCGGTTAACCTACGGCGCTTCCAACGATTAGGGAACAGGGACGATGTACGACAAGACGACGCCGGTCAGGAAACACGGGCTGCACGACCGGGACACCGGCTCCAGCCGGGTTCAGGTTGCGCTGCTCACCGAGCGCATCAACAGCCTCACCGAGCACTTCCGGGTCCACGCCAAGGACTTCCACGGGCAACGCGGCCTGCTGCGTATGGTCAGCCGGCGCCGCCGCCTGCTGGAGTACCTGAAACGCACTGATCTCGCGAAGTACCGGCAGCTCATCGACGAACTCGGTCTCCGACATTAAGTGGCGCAAGGCGTCGTGCTGGGCCGCCCTGGGAAGAGCACCCGGGGTGGGGCGCTCAGCACATTTCAAATGCTCTAGACAGGCTACGCAGTGAAGCGAGTAGAAACGACATTCGCCGGCCGCACCCTGAAAATCGAATCGGGACGGCTCGCCAAGCAGTCCGCAGGCTCGTGTCTCGTGCAGTTTGGTGAAACGGTTGTGCTGGCCGCCGTCACCGTCTCCGAGAACCTCTCGAACCTCCCGTATTTTCCGCTGACGGTCGAATACCGCGAGAAGGCCTACGCCGCCGGCAAGATTCCCGGCGGCTTTTTGAAGCGTGAAGGCCGGCCCTCCGACGACGAAGTCACGTCGGCGCGCGTCATCGACCGCGGCGTGCGGCCGCTCTTTCCCGAAGGCTTCAAGAACGAAGTGCAGGTCTTCGTCTACGTGCTGTCGGCGGACCAGGAGAACGACGCCGACGTGCTGGGCGTCGTGGCCGCCTCGACCGCGCTCTCGCTCTCGAAGGTGCCATGGAACGGACCGATCGCCGCAGTGCGCGTCGGCCGGGTCGAAGGCGCCTGGATTCTCAATCCGACATTCCAGCAGCTCGAGTTCTCCGACGTGGACCTGACGGTGTCGGGGTCGCATGAGTCCATCGTCATGGTCGAGGGCGGCGCGCTCGAGCTGACGGAGGCGGAGATCATCAAAGGCCTCGAAGTTGCCCACAAAGGAATCAAGGAGCTCCTCGAGGTCGCCGATCAGGTGGTCGAGGCGGTGCAGCAGCCCAAGATGGAATGGACCAAGGCCGAACCGGCTGCGGAGCTCGTGGCTCGCGTGAAGGAGTTGGCCGAGGACAAGATCGCCGAGGCGCTGACGCTCGCCGAGAAGGCCGAGCGCACGCAGGCCCTCAGGGCCATCAAGTCCACGACCGTTGAGCAGCTGGCGGAAGAGTTCCCGGATAAGCCGCGGGAGATCGCGGACGTGATCGAAGGGATCGAGTATCAGACGATGCGCGAGCGCGTGCTGACGGCGGGCGAGCGCGTCGACGGCCGCGATCTCGACACCGTGCGGCCGATCACGTGCGAGGTGGGCTGGTTGCCGCGCGCGCACGGCTCAGCGCTGTTCACGCGCGGGCAGACCCAGGCGCTCGCGACCGTGACGCTGGGCACGACGGACGACGAGCAGCGCATCGACTCGATCGACGTGGCGCAGGAGACGACGAAGTCGTTCATGCTGCACTACAACTTCCCGCCGTTCTCGACGGGAGAAGTGAAGCCGGTGCGCGGCGTCTCGCGGCGCGAAATCGGCCACGGCGCCCTCGCCGAACGGGCGCTGCAGGCGGTGCTGCCGCCGTACGAGCAGTTCCCCTACACGCTGCGGATCGTCTCCGAGATCCTCGAGTCCAACGGCTCCTCGTCGATGGCCACGGTGTGCAGCGGCTCGCTCGCGCTCATGGATGCCGGCGTGCCGGTAAAAGCGGCCTGCGCGGGCATCGCGATGGGCCTGATTACGGACGGCAAACGCACCGCGATCCTCACCGATATTCTGGGCACCGAGGATCATCTCGGCGACATGGATTTCAAGGTCGCGGGGACGAAGGACGGCGTGACGTCGATCCAGATGGACATCAAGGTCGAGAAGATCGACTGGAAGGTCATTAGCGAAGCGCTCGAAAAGGCCAAGACCGCGCGCCTGCACATCCTGGACATCATGCATCAGGCGATGCCAGAGCCGCGTGCGCAGCTGTCCAAGTACGCGCCCCGCATCCTCACGATTCAGATCCGGCCCGACAAGATCGGCGACCTCATCGGTCCCAAGGGCAAGACGATCCGCGGTATCCAGGAGCAGACGGGTGCCCAGATCAACGTGGAGGATACGGGGATGGTCACGATTTCGGGCGTCGGCGAGGCGGCGGAGCGGGCCCGAGATATGGTCTCCGGGCTCATGCAGGAGCCGGAAGTCGGCAGGGTCTACGAAGGCGTCGTGAAGAGCACGACGGCGTTCGGTGCGTTCGTCGAAATTATCCCGGGCGTTGAGGGGCTGCTGCACATCTCCGAGCTGCAGCATGGTCGCACCGAAAAGACGGAAGACGTGGTCAAGAAGGGCGACCATCTGAAAGTGAAGCTGCTGGAGGTGGACGAGCGCGGCCGGATGCGGCTGTCACGGAAAGCATTGATGGAGAAGAACTAACCCCCCCTCCCGTGGCTCCCACGCTCGATACGGTCCGGCTGGACCGGGAAATTCACCGCACGGTCGCCCCGAATGGGGTGACCGTGCTGAGTGAGCGTGAGCCCAACGTCCGGTCGGTAGCGCTCGGCGTGTGGATCCGGACGGCCAGCGCGCATGAGATGCGCCCGAAGATGGGCGTCTCGCACCTGCTCGAGCACATGGTCTTCAAGGGGACGGAGCGGCGGACCGCGCAAGAGATTGCCCTGTCGCTGGAGTCGCGCGGCGGCTCGCTCGATGCCTACACGTCGCGGGACGCAACCGCCTACCATGCGCGCGTGCTCGATGCCGACCTTCCCCGTGCGCTCGACGTCATCACCGATATCGTACGCCGGCCGGCCCTGCGCGACAGCGACCTCTCGCTGGAGCGCCAGGTGGTCCTCGAGGAGATCAGCACCGTCGAGGACACGCCCGACGACGAGGTCTTCGATCGCACCTACGAAACGATGTGGCCGACCCATCCCTACGGGTTTCAGATCCTGGGCACCAAGGAGACAGTCGGCGCACTCTCAACCGGCGATCTCAAGCGTCTCCACACCAGCGCCTATTTCCCGGGGAATTGCGTCATCGCCGCCGCGGGCAACCTGACGCATGACGCCCTGCTCGCAGAGGTCGAGCGGCAGGGCTGGTTTGACGGTGAGGATCAAGGTACCCCACCCCCAGTGGTGCCCGTGCCGCCTGCCGTCCTGGGAGTCACGAAACAGTTCGAGAAGGACACGGCGCAGACCCATGTCGTGTTCGCGACCGACACGATGCCGTACGCCGACCGCCGCAAGTACGGCATGCTCGTGATCTCCAACGTATTCGGCGGCGGGATGTCCAGCCGGCTGTTTCAGCGCATTCGCGAGGAGCTCGGGCTGGCCTACGCGATCTACAGCTTCACGTCATTCTACCGCGGAGTCGGGATGGCGGGCGTGTACGTGGGCACGCAGCCGGCGCGCGCCGAGAAAGCCGTCGAGGCGATACGGGACGAATTTGCCCGCATGGCGCAAGACGGCTTGCAGGGTGAAGCATTGGAGGATGCCAAACAGCAGACGCTGGGCCAGTTGATGCTGTCGCTGGAGAGCCCCACCGCCCGGATGTATCGTTTGGCCAGCACCGCGGTCTACAGCGAGCCCTACCGCAGCCTCGACGACGTGTTGCGGACCGTCGAGGCGCTGACCGCCGGCGAGGTATCCGCGATCGCAGCCGAGTTCTTTGCACCCGAGCGGCAGACCGTGGTGTCGCTGGGACCCAACGGAGGAACACCGTGATCGTCGGCGTACCGAAGGAAATCAAAACCGCGGAGCACCGCGTGGCGCTCGTCCCGGCGGGAGCGGAATCGCTCGCCAGCGACGGCCACACGGTCCTGGTGGAGCAGGGCGCCGGCCTCGGCTCGGGCTTCAACGACGAGGCGTACCGGGCGGCCGGAGCGGAGATCGCGCCGTCCGCCGACACCGTCTGGTCGAAGGCCGAGATGATCATGAAGGTGAAGGAGCCGATCGAGCCGGAATGGTCGCGGCTGCGCAAAGGGCAGGTCGTCTTCACCTACTTCCATTTCGCGGCATCCGAACCGCTGACCAAGGCGGTGGTCAAATCCGGCTGCGTTGCGATCGCCTATGAGACCGTCGAGCTGCCGACCAAAGAGCTGCCGCTGCTGACGCCGATGAGTGAAGTCGCGGGGCGCATGGCGGTCCAGGAAGGCGCGAAGTACCTCGAGAAGGTGTTCGGGGGCTACGGCATCCTGCTCGGCGGCGTTCCGGGCGTGTTGCCGGCCGAGGTGCTGATCCTGGGCGGCGGCGTGGTCGGGACCAACGCCGCGAAGATGGCCGCCGGGCTGGGCGCCCATGTGACTCTGCTCGATATCTCGCTCGACCGACTGCGCTATCTCTCCGACGTCCTGCCCGCGAATGTTGACCTGCTCTATTCCAACCGTCACAACATGCTCGAACAGCTTGCCAAGGCCGACGTCGTGATCGGCGCCGTGCTCCTGACGGGCGCCAAGGCGCCGCGTCTCGTGAAGCGCGCCGATCTCAAGCTGATGAAGCAGGGATCGGTGATCGTCGACGTCGCGGTCGACCAGGGCGGCTGCATCGAGACGACCAAGCCGACGACGCATGACCAGCCCACCTATGTCGTCGACGGCGTCATCCATTACGCCGTCGCCAACATGCCGGGCGGCGTGCCGCGCACCTCCACGCTGGCGCTCACCAACGCGACCTTCCCATACGCCAAAAGGCTCGCGCGGCTCGGCTGGAAAGCGGCGTGCAAACAGGATCCGAGCCTGTTCCTGGGGCTCAACGTCGTCGAAGGGAAGGTGGTGTACCCGGGCGTCGCAGAGGCATTCGGGCTGCAGCTCGCCGATCCGCAATCGGTGGTATGACCGCCCTCCTCCCCACCGTCGCGCTGCTGTTGCAGGTCGCGAGCAACGCGCAGCTCGGCTACCGGTTTCCGTTACCGCAGGGGTTCGAACCATTTGCGGCGGGACGGAGCCAGCCCGATGTCGTCGATTGCTGGACCGACACCAGCGGGCTCGTGCTTTGCGTGCAGCGCATGCGTGGCACACTCGGTCAGGAGCATCTGCGCGCGTCGGATCTGCCGCGTGGCACTCGACTCTCGACCATGAAGTGGAAAGGCTTCGATATCGATGTCATCCGCACCGACACGGTGGAGTCAGGGTCGCCGGTCGTGATCTATGCGGTGCAGGTCCCCCTCCGTCCCGAGGCGATCCAGCTGGTGCTCGCGGGACCGAGCAAGCAAGCGGGCGGGGCGGAACCGATCCTGACGGCCATTCTTGCCGGGCTCGAGGGACAAACGAACTGGCTCTCCTCGAGCGAACGTGCCGGCCGCCTCGGATCCATCGTCGGATGGGTCGTCGGCATTGCGATTGGGGTCCTGATCGTCCGAATGGTGGTTACCCGACGCCGGGCCCGGTTACCCTAGACCGACGGTCTTGAAAGGACCATATGCCGACTCGTTCGGGTGTCCTCCTCGCGTGGTGCGTACTCTCGATTCCGTTCGCAGCTGTTTACGGCCAAAGAAACATCGCGTTGCGCCCCGGTCAAACCGTTCGCGTGTGGCTCGCGGACGGCCACCGCTTTGAAGGACGATTGGTCGCCGTCGACTCGAGCCCTCTCGTGTTACGGTTCGCGGGATCGCACCCAGTCGTCGCTCTCACGGCGATTGATTCTTTATGGTTGCGACGCCACTCCAGTGGACGTGGTGCGCTCATTGGCGGCATCCTCGTGGGCGGGTTCTCGTTCGGGGTGGCCGCCTGGGCGTGCGCCGTAATCGCCGAGGGCGGCGGGTGCGATGCGTGGGGCGCCGTCGCTGTAATCACGTTGGGCGGGGGCGGTGTTGGCGCGTTGCTCGGCGCTGGCGTCGGCGGTCTGTTCCCAAGGTGGAAGCGGATCGAGCCGCAGCGGGTCACGATCTCATTCGGGGTCGGGGGTCGCGGGCTGCAGGCTGGAGCGCGGATACACTTCTAGGATGATTCCCGCTCAGGAAGCGCTCGCTCGTTTGCGTGAGGGCAATCGGCGCTTCGTCGCGAGCGGGGCAGGGCCCGCCGGGCGCCCGGGTGCGGGGCAGCAGCCGTTCGCGATCGTCCTCGGCTGCTCCGACTCGCGTGTCCCGGCGGAGCTGGTCTTTGGCCAGGGTTTTGGTGACCTCTTTGTCATCCGCGTGGCCGGCAACATCGTGGCGCCGTCACAGGTAGGCAGTGTGGAGTTTGCCGCCGCGCGCTTCGACACGCGCCTGGCCATCGTGCTGGGCCACACGCAGTGCGGCGCGGTAGCGGCCACCCTGGAAGAGCTGCGCCAGCCGCAGGACCACCAGTCGCCCAACCTCCGCGCCATCGTCGATCGCATCCGGCCGGCGATCGAGCCGCTGTTAGCCACTCCTGTGGCCAAAGACCCAGTAGCGCTGGCCGAGCGGGCCACGCGGGCCAATATCGAGGCGTCGGTGCATCACCTGCGACACGGCTCCGCGCTCCTCGAGCGGCGGATCGAACGGGATGGTTTGGTGATCGTCGGCGCGGAGTATTGCGTGGATACTGGAACTGTAGAGTTTCTCGACGTTTGAAGGACGATTTGTGATAATTGGCCCCATGGGTCGACCCATCATGTATGTGGTGGTCGCGCTGATCGTCGTTACTGGTGTGGCTCTGGGCGTCGTGCGGCTTCGCGAGCGCGCGCGAGGAGTCGCGGCGGATATCAACTTGATTCGCGGCGACACGGGCGATGTCATGGCGAGCGCGACGTATCAGCGATTCGCCGTGCGTCGTGAGGCGGTCCATGAGATGCAAGCAGCGCTGTTGCACGTGGCGCACGCCGAGTCCGTTTGGGTCGCCGACTCCGGTCGCCCGACCACGCAATTGACGTTACAAGAAATCGCAATGGCCCCCAACAAGGTTCGGTTGAGTGTCTGGATCTTGCGCGATCGATGGGTCGCGACCGCCGGTAGCTTCGTTGGGAGCACGACGATGTCTTGTATGATCACGGCAATGCTTGACACCGTGACGTGGCGCTATCACGCTGGGCGGCCGGTCTGCGCGGAAGCGAGTTTTGAGGACACGGTTTTTGCGCTGTTCCCGGCTCCCCCGAAGAACTAGGTGCCCTCCTCAAGCGAATCAGCGACGCGCGCCATAGACGGCCACGAGGTGACGATCTCGAACCCCGCCAAGGTGCTGTTCCCCAAGCCGAAGTACACCAAGCTCGATCTCGTCGATTACTACGTCGCCGTGGCGGAGGGAGCGCTGCGCGGCGCCGGCGGCCGACCCAACATGCTGGTGCGGTTCCCGAACGGCATTGTCGCCCCATCCTTCTATCAGAAACGCGCGCCCGACTCTCGGCCCCCGTGGATCGAAGTCGTGACGTTGCGGTTCCCGTCGGGCCGCACCGCGGATGAAGTCGTGCCGCGCGATGCGGCATCACTGGCCTGGCTCGCCAATCTCGCCTGTCTCGAGCTGCATCCCCATCCCGTCCGCGCCGAGGACCTCGATCACCCCGACGAGCTGCGCGTCGATCTCGATCCCGTACCGGGGATCAAGTGGCCGCAGGTACGCCAGGTCGCCCAGATCGCGCGCGAAGTGCTATCGGACGTTGGCCTCGTCGGTTGGCCCAAGACATCCGGCTCGCGCGGGATGCATGTCTTCGTTCGCATCGAGCGGCGCTGGGGGTTCGACGAGGTGCGCCGCTCGGCGCTCGCGCTCGCACGCGAGGTGGAACGCCGCGGCGAGGGGCTCGCGACCAGTAAATGGTGGAAGGAGGAGCGGCAGGGCGTGTTCGTGGATTACAACCAGAACGCCAAGGACCGGACGGTCGCGTCGGCCTACTCGGTACGACCGGTGCCGGACGCGCGCGTCTCCGCACCGCTCTCCTGGGATGAGGTGGACGACGCGGAGCCGGAGGACTTCACCCTCGGCACGATGCCGCAGCGGTTTGCGAAGATCGGCGACCGCCATGCAGGGATGGACGAGAGTGCCGGATCGCTGGAAGGCCTGCTCGAGCTGTCCGCGCGCCAAGAAAAGGAAGGGCAGGGCGATGCCCCGTGGCCGCCGCACTACCGCAAGCAGCCCGGTGAGCCGCCGCGCGTGCAGCCGTCGAAATCGCGCGCGCGAGCCGAAAAATATCCGCTGATCGAGGTGAGTCGCGGCAAGGATAAGAGGGAAGCGCTGGCCGGACTGTCGAAATGGAAGAAGCAGCATCCCCGGGTTGCCAAGCACCTGGAGCCGGCCGATGTGCTGGTGGATCAAATGCGCGGACGCTCATCGGCCTGGTACCGGATTCGTATCAACCTGCAGCACGTCCCTGAGAAGCTCAGGCCCCGAATACCTTCTCCAGCTCGTAAGCGGGTGTGACCTCGAGCTGATCGTAGCGGCAGTCCTTGGGCTTCTTGTCGGGCCGCCAGCGCAAGAACGCGGGTGGGTGGCGGAAGCGGTCCCCCTCCATGTGATCGTACTTCACCTCGCACACGCGCTCGATCCGGAGCGGCTCCCAGCTCAGATCCTTCCCCGCGCTCCAGCGGCTTTGCCCCCCGGGCATCCTGCTGGACACGGCTTGCGCGTCCGCCCACTCCCGCCACGGATGATTCTGCAGTGCGTTCTTGCGGAGCGGCGCGAATTCCTTCACGAGCTGCTTGCGCACCGCCATCGTGAACGCCGAGGTTACCCCGACGTGCTGCAACGTGCCTTCGTCGTCGTACAGGCCGAGCAGGAGCGATCCCAGCGCCTCCTTGCCGCTCTTGTGCCAGCGGAATCCCGCCACGACGCAGTCGGCGCTGCGCACGTGCTTGATCTTGAACATCGCGCGCTTGCCAGGCTGATACGCTGCGCCGGCCGGCTTGGCGATGACGCCATCGAGCCCCGCGCCCTCAAAGCGTTGCAGCCAGTCGACCGCGAGCTTCGGGTCTCGGGTCATCGGCGTCAGATGCAGCGGGCGGCGGATCTTCTTGAAGAGCTGCTCGAGCTGGCGCCGGCGCTCCAGTTGCGGGACGGCCAATAGGCTCTTTCGGCCAATTGCCAACAGATCAAACGCGACAAAGGCAGCCGGAGCGGCCTTCGCGAGCTTCTCGACCCGCGAGGCCGCCGGGTGCAGCCGCATCTGCAGGCCGCCGAAGTCGAGGCCGTGTTTCGTCGGCATCACGATCTCGCCATCCACCACGACGCCGCTCGGCAGTCGCTCGAGGAACACAGCGTGCAGCTCCGGGAAGTAGCGGTCCAGGGGCTTCAAGTCGCGGCTCTGGATGTAGACGTCGTCCGCGCTTCGGAAGACGATCGCGCGAAACCCGTCCCACTTCGGCTCAAACAGAAAGTCGCCGCTCTCGGGGACGTGCTCCGCGATCTTGGCGAGCATGGGTTCGATGGGAGGCGCAACAGGCATGCTGTAAACTAGCGGCGCTCATGTTTCATTTCTTAACCCGGACAAATGGGCGCTCGTCAGCCGCGGTATTCGGGGTAGCTTTATACGAAATGACCATACGAATTGCCTTCATCCTGGCGCTCGCGGCTCCAGTAGCCGGGGTGTCCACGGCACAAACCGCCAAGCCCGCCAAGAACTACACGCCGGCGGATGTTCATTTCATGGCCGGCATGATCGGCCACCATGCGCAGGCGATTCAGATGGCGGGCTGGGCGCCGTCGCACGGCGCCAGCCAGTCGGTCCGCGTGTTGTGCGAGCGCATCGTCGTGGCGCAGACCGATGAAATCGCCATGTCCCAGCGCTGGCTCCGGGAGCATGGGGAGTACGTTCCGCCGGCCGATCCGCGCGGGCACATCATGCAGGGCATGGATCAGCCGATGCTCATGCCGGGGATGCTGACGCCCGAGCAAATGTCACAATTGGATTCGGCGCGCGGTCCTGAGTTCGATCGGTTGTTCCTCACGTTCATGATCCAGCACCACCAGGGCGCCATTACGATGGTGCAGCAGCTCCTTGCCGTCCCGGGAGCGGCGCAGGACGGACCGATCTTTCGCTTTTCGTCCGACGTGAACGCCGATCAGACTACCGAGATCAATCGCATGACCCTCATGCTCAACGACCTCAAACGGAGCGCTCAGTGAAATCGAGACTATTACTTGCCGTTGCCGTTCTTACGTCGGCCACCGCGGCCGCCGCGCAGATGCGCTCGCCGACGCCGCGGCCCGATCCGCGCATCGGGCTGCGCGCGGGGTGGTTCAATGCCGGCACCGCGAACTGGAACATGCGACTCGTCTCGACGACGCCGCCTTCTCCCCAGTTTATCAATCGCGACACGGCCGGCGATTTCCGCTTCATCAACTCCGATCTGTCGATCCGCGGCAATTACGTCATTCAGGGCAATTTCAACGGCGTGCAGATCTGGGACATCTCGAACCCCAAGATCCCGAAGCTGTACAAGGCGTTCGTCTGCCCGGGATCGCAAAGCGACGTCTCGGTCTATCGCAACTTCCTGTTCGTCTCGGGCGAGGCGCTGAACGGCCGCAGCGACTGCGGCACGCAGGGCGTTACCGACACGGTCAGCCACGAGCGGCTGCGCGGCATCCGGATCTTCGATGCCACGGATCTCGCGAACCCCAAGCACATCACCGACGTCCAGACGTGCCGCGGCTCGCACACCCATACGGTCGTGACGCAGCCCAACGATACCGACAACGTCTACATCTACGTCTCGGGGTCCGCGCCGGTACGGTCACCGAATGAATTGGCAGGTTGCGCGGTCGGAGCGGTGGACAGCACACCAAACACGGCGCTGTTCCGCATCGAGGTGATTCAGGTTCCGCTCGCGCATCCCGAGCAGGCGCATATCGTCAGCTCGCCGCGCATCTTTCAGGATCTGGTCGCGCCGCCCCGCCATGGTGAGGCACCCGAGGACGTCGCCGAGCAAAAGCGTGAGGTCGATTCCACCCGTGCCGCCGGCGGTTACGTGGTGACGTTCGAAGGTCGTGACCTCATCCTGGGCCCCCAGTTTGTCACCGCAGCGCTCGACAGCATCGTGAAGGCGCGCGGGGGAACCGGCGTACCGACCGGGGCCGACACCGCTACGCTGCGGGCCAACGCCCAGGACATCGTCACGAAACGCATCCAGGCCAATCGCCAGCGGCAGGGCTTCATTCCCAATGCCGGGCCGACGCAGTGCCACGATATCACGGTCTATCCCGCGATTGGTCTGGCGGGCGGCGCCTGCGGCGGGTACGGCCTGTTGCTCGACATCCGCGATGCCGCGAACCCCAAGCGCGTCGGCGCCGTGTCGGACTCCAATTTCTCCTTCTGGCACTCGGCCACGTTCAACAACGATGGGTCGAAGATGCTCTTCACCGACGAGTGGGGCGGCGGTCTCCAGCCCCGCTGCCGTGTGACCGACAAGCCGGAGTGGGGTGCCGACGCGATCTTCACCCTTTCCGGCAGCACGCTGGCGTTCAAGAGCTACTACAAGCTGCCGGTCGCGCAGACGTCGAACGAGAACTGCGTCGCGCACAACGGGACGCTGATTCCCGTGCCGGGTCGCGACATCATGGCCCAGGGATGGTATCAGGGCGGTGTCTCGGTGTTCGACTGGACCGACCCCGCGCACCCCAAGGAGGTCGCGTTCTTCGACCGCGGCCCGATGGATTCGACCAAGCTGCTCGGCGCCGGCTCGTGGTCGGCGTACTGGTACAACGGGTACATCATCAGCTCCGAGATCGCGCGCGGCCTCGATATTTTCGAGCTGACGCCCAGCCAGCTACTCACACAGAATGAGATCGATGCCGCGAAGCTCATTCACTTCGACTACCTGAACGCGCAGGATCAGCAGCAGCTGGTGTGGCCGACGAGCTTCGTCGTCGCGCGCGCCTATATCGATCAGCTGGCGCGGTCCAATGGCTTGCCCGCCGTCCGGATTGCAGATATCCGTGACGCGTTGAGCCGCGCCGAGCGCGCGGCCGGGCCGGCCCGGAGCACCGCACTCAGCGCGCTGCTGACCAGGCTGAACACCGATGTGCAGACCTCCACGGATCAGCCCAAGGTGCGGTTGCTGATCGCCGAGGTCACCGACCTCAACAAGTAGACCGTTGACTAAGCGGTTGAGCGGGGTTCACGTTGTCTCGTGAGCCCCGCTCGTTCTTCCCGGAAGCGCTACCAGGAGTTCGTCGAGGACTATAAGCACAAGCGCCTCGACCAGGTGTCGGAGACGGACGAGGCCGGCCCGGCCCCTGCCGCCCCCCGGCGGCCTGGGGCGCGGCGCGCCTACCTGCGGGACTATGTGCGCTGGCTGCGGCCGCACCGCACCGCCCTCGGTGCGGTATTTGCCCTCGCGTTAGCGGTCGCCGGCGTGCAGATGATCGAGCCGTTGTTCATTCGGTACATCGTCGACCATGTGATCCTGAACAAGGGTCTCGACAACGCCGCCCGCCTGAGCCGCCTCAACCTCACCGGCCTCGTGTTTCTCGCGGTGGTCGTCCTTTCGCACGTCGGCGGCGGATTCAAGGATTACCGCCAACGGATCCTCAACGTGCGGGTGATGCTGTCGCTGCGCCGCTCCCTCTACGAGCGTCTGCTCCATCTGCCGTTGCCGCGCCTGTGGGACATGAAGACGGGAGGGATCCTGTCCCGCCTCACCGGCGACGTCGAAACGACGACCGGGCTGCTGCAGATGGCGCTCGTCTCACCGGCGATTTCGGTCATCCGGCTCATCATCGCAATCGGCATCCTGATCGCGCTCAACTGGCAGCTCGCCCTGACGGCGATGGCCATCATTCCGGGCGTGATGGTGTTGAGCCTCATCTTCGCGCGGCGCATCCGTCCCATCTATCGGTCGGTCCGCAAAGACGTCGAGATCGTGGACGGCCGGGTCGGCGAGACATTCTCCGGCATCCGCGTGGTGCGGGCGTTCCGGCAGGAGATCCAGGAG
>WNGP01000440.1_pt1 | contig 31809 bp, 38 predicted proteins | sample 5407671 | NCBI WGS metagenome assembly WNGP01 (sample SAMN13153381, study PRJNA577476) | soil metagenome | isolation source: 40 cm soil or saprolite under Garry oak tree replicate 2 | place: USA:California | collected 2016-06-15 | reverse complement strand
GTGATCGACATTGCACTGGCTCCTTCAGCGGGAAACGGGCGAGGAGGCGGGTCCCCCCTGTCTGCGGTTCTGTGCTCAACCTAACAAACATGTTCGTAACAATCAAGTTCGTAGCGAACATATTCGTTCGAGCGCAACCCACAGGATCGGCCTGTGGGGTTCCAAAACGAGGCATAGGTAGCTGACCTGCGGGTTACGCTCGACCGCCATGCCCGGCTTGCGGTATGACGCGACACCGCATATCGTGCCGATGTATCAACTCGATATATCGGGCGCTCGAATTTCAGCGACCACATACCCCCATCAGGGTGGTGGCTGGAGCACTTCCCCCGCGGGTTCGAGGTGGACGCCGCGCTGTTTCAGCCGCTGCATGAGGTCATCGCGACATTCACGTCGGCCGGCTGGCGCGTTGCCAGCTTCGGCACGGTCACCGAGCCGTCCTCCGGCACCCGCGGTGACATGCTCCAACGGCTGCGCCTGCGCACCCATTCGACCTTCGCTCACTTCACTCCCGACGAGCTGGAGACCGGCTTCCGCCGCCTGGAGCAGGCCATCGCCGCAGATCCCGGCGCACCGGCGCCTGCAGATCCTGCGACCCTGCTCACGCTCGAACGGCGCTAGTAATGCCAACGGCGCCTCGTTGACCTGCGTTGCGACGAACTACCCTGTGCATGACCGCCACCAGCCCGGCGCGAGGTCGCAGGTCAACGACCATGATCAGGTTATGGAGCCCGTACGCGGTGTCAGCCGCTAGGGAGCCGACCAGAACGCGCACTGGTGGCTGGCGGCGAAGACCGCGGCTGGCTCGGGCGCGGTGGCCCCGGGTGCCAGTTCCTGGATCTGGTTGTTCCCGGTGAACCGGGGCCAGTGCGGGGCGCCGGGGCTATTGGGGTTGCCGGTGGCGGCGAATCGGGTCCAGTAGCCGATCATCTGACTGGAGAGGGCGAGCTGCGCGGCCGTGAACGGCGGCGTGGTGTCCAGGAGCGGTATTTTCTGGAAGATGTACTGCAGTTCCGTGCTGTGCGCGGCGCCCAGCGGGAACGTGAGCGTGAGGCCGAAGTCATCCGGCGGGTTCGGGTCGCTGAACTCATAGGCGTACACGCCGCTGGCGGCCACGAGATTGTCCGCGGTGAGCGCCGGGCAGCTGAACGCGGAGTCGGTGAACGCCGCCGCGTAGGCGAGGTCCGGCGAGGCGTAGGCCGACAGCGGGTACCGGGCCAGGACTGCCGGTGCCGCGGCACCAAACTGCGCCGCGATCAGCCCGGGATACTGCGCCGCGGTGATCGGGTGGCCGAGCGCGTCGAACCCGAGTGCGACGAAGAACCGTCCCTCGTCGTGATTGGTGCCCTGGAGCAGGGGCACGTGGGCATAGCGTCCCTCGGCGAACGCGGTGGCGGGCGGCAAGGGCAGGACGTCAGGGGCAACGACCGGCCCCCACGGGAGCCCCCCCGCGGCCTGCAGGATCGCCGGGACCGACGCGGCTCGCAGGCAGCTGGGCGCGGTAGCCGCGTTCGTGCAGCCGAGGCTGGACGCGAGCGTGCTTCCGTGCTGCCCGGCCGTCTGCCTGGTCTGGGTCGGGAACACGCAGCCGCTTTCCGCGATCGCGCGCGAGAAGAGGCCGGCTGCGGTCAGCGAGGCCATGTTCGAGCACACGCTGGCACCGCCGGCGGACTCGCCGAAGATCGTCACGTCGCGGGGGTTGCCGCCGAAGGCGCGGGCGTTATCCCGCACCCAGCGCAGCGCGGCCTGCTGATCCATCAGCCCGAAATCGCCGCTGTCGCGGCCCAGCGACCGCAGCGCCAGGAACCCGAAGGCGCCCAGGCGGTAGTTGATCGTCACGACGATGGCGTTCCCGGTGGCCGCGATCGTCGCGCCGTCATAGATGTTGCCTGCGCCCCCGGTGAATCCGCCGCCGTGGATCCACACCATGACCGGGAGTTCCCTGGGCGACGCCGTCAGCGGCGTGTAGACGTTCAGGTAAAGGCAGTCCTCGGCGGTGCTGGTCGTCGGTACGCCCGTGCCGATATTCCCGGTCTGCGCGCAGTTGGGGCCGGGGAATGTGGCGGACCGGATGCCGAACCACGGCGCCGCGGGTCGCGGCGCCCGCCAGCGCAGCTTCCCCGCCGGCGGTGCCGCGTACGGGATGCCGAAGAACTCCCGCGCCGTGCTCGTGTCCAGGCCCTTAACCAGGCCGTCCCTCGTGTGCACGATGAGCGGCAGCGGGAGCTGCGTGGCTCCCGCGCTGGCAGCCCTGGCGCCGACGGCCGTCTTGGCGCCGGCGCTGCCGGTGGAGAGCCCGGTCAAGGCGACGGCGAGCCCGGCGGTAGCGAGCACCCGGGCACATCGGATAGCGGCGGTGCTGATCCTGGGCATGGCGGCCTCTGTGCGGATATGTGCGGATATTACTGACCAGTAGGTAGTCTTGCGCGCCGTGGCGGACGGGTCAAGGCCCTGTGCCGTGCCGAAACCCTGCGCAAGGTCTGACCTGCTGCTTTACGCTCGAGCTGTTCCGCGCCAGCGGGGACCGGGCCCGGGAACTCGGCTATCGCCGGGGCGAGGCCAACGCGCTGGACAGTCTCGGCGAGGCGTATCTCCGTCTGGGCCGCACCGCAGACGCGGTCTCCTGCTTTCAGGAGTCACTGAGCGTACTCTGCGAACTCGGTGACCAGTACAGCCAGGCCGAAATCCTGACTCATCTCGCCGCTGCCCGCCAGGTGGAAGGCGATACCCCTGCCGCACGCGTCTGCCTGCAGCACGCGCTGGCCATCCTCACCGAACTGCGGCACCATGACGCCGCGCAGGTGCGCGCCAAGCTCCGGGACCTCGATGCCGGGCCCGCGGTAGAACAACCAGCGTAGAGGTGTCGATCAATTGCGGCCCGCGCGAGAGCTGACATCCGCGTGTGGGGTGCCGTTTCCGGCACCCACAGGCCCGGCGAGGCTTGCGGTCATCCTGGGCCTGTGCTTTGTGATCATCTGTACGCCGGCTGGCACCCCTGCACGGGGAGGGTCTAGTCCAGGATTTCCCGCGAGAAGCGTTCGTGGTTCCGTGCTCGTTCCTCGGAGGCTGCGGCTAGCTGCCGGAGCAGCGCGGCGGTCCGCCATTGGGCGGTAACTTGCCTGGACCAGCGGCGGAATTGCGTGGCTGCCGCATGGTCGGCGTCTGCGGCGCTGACTGGTGACCGGATTATCAGGTCTGCGTGGATCTTGCCGTTGAGGAGGCCGGGTTCTGCTCGCAGGACGGTGGGGAGGGCACGCGCGGGCCGGAACTGGTCGAGCAGGATGGTGAACAACAATTCCAGCCGTGCGCGGGTGGCGGTGCCAGAACTGCTGCGCTCGAGGTAATCCAGGAGGTCCCGTACTTCGGTGTAACGGCCTGCCGCATCGGTAGTGTCGGTGCACGGGCAGAACCGGACGCCCCGCATCGCGCCGGACACCATGCAAGCGCTGCTGGGCTGGGCGCTGACCATGGTCGAGGTGATCGGCCCGGACATCCGCGACGCGTGGCATACCTTCCGCCAGCTGGACAGCGGCACCCACCCCTCGCAGCAGGCGTACGACGGCCTGACCCGGCAAGACCGCCTGGTGAAGTTCATCGGCAGGGTGCGCCGCGAGGGCGGCGAACTTCCCGGCCACCCAAGCGGCGCGATCAACACCGGGCACATCCAGCGGCTCATCGGAATCCCGGAACGCGACCGCAGCGGACTCTCCGCAGGCCAGAAACGGATGCTTGCGCAATCCGGGATACCGGTTGCCGACGGCACGTACATCGGCACAATCACCGGGCAGGTCACCGGACGGCCCTGGCGGGAACGGCCGCTCACCGTTGCTGAACTGCCCACCCTGGTGCGGTTGCTATATGCCGCCATCTTCACCGTCACGTGTTACCTGTCCGGGATGCGCCCCGGAGAGGTTCTCAACTTGCCACGCGGATGCCGTGGCGCCGACGAGGAGACAGGCGAACTGCTCGTCCGCGGACGCCGCGGCAAGGGCTATGACCGCAGCCCGCTACCTGGCGATACGCACAGCCCGCACCGGCCATGGGTGGTCGCCGCCCCCGTACGCGCCGCCGTCGGCCTGCTCGAAGAACTGTCCGACGGGCCGCTGCTGTTCCCGGCCAGCCTGATACACGCGCACCGCGCCCGCCCGGCAGAGTTCAACGCGCGCAAGGGCCATGCCATCACCTGTGACATAGGCGACTTCATCAGCTGGGTGAACAGCACCTTCACGGTCCCGGGCGGAAAAGCGCCGATACCGCCCGACCCGTGCGGGCACATCTACGGCACCAGGTTCAGGAGGACACTGGCCTATTTCATCGTCCGGCAGCCCCGCGGCCTGATCGCCGCCGCACTTCAGTACGGTCATGTCAGCACCAAGATCACGCTCAGCTATGCCGGGCGAGCCGACACTTCGTGGGTGGACGATCTGGCGGTGGAGAAACTGGAAATGGTCCTGGACCAGGCGGAACAAGACGCGGCGGGCCTGCGGGACGGGGAACATGTCAGCGGCCCGTCCGCGGCCGAGTACCGGGTGCGGGTCGCGCGGTCAGCCGCCTTCGCCGGCCGCACTGTTACCGGCGTCCGCAACGCTGCGCGGCTGCGGTTCTGGCGGCCGAACGGGACAGGCTCGCCTCCGAACTCGCCAGCGTCCGGGAGGAACTGGCGCGAGAACGGGCCGCCGCCGCGGTCCTGCGCCGGATCTCCGCAGAACTCGCCCTTGAGCTCGACCAGGCCCGTAAGGAGCTAACGGACGGCACCAAGGTAACCCGGCTGCCGCTACGGCATATGTGAGCGACCTGATCCGGCCGTGGCCCGCTGCAGGTCACTGGCATACCGGGCTGCCGCTGCGATGAGCCCGGGAAGCTCCGCCGGCACCGGGAGCGATGCCACCTCGGCGACAGGCACCCACCGGTATCCGGTGGATTCATGGTTCAGTGTCACCCTCGCGGTCACCGGGCGCGCTACGTACACTTATGCGGGCTCGGACTTTGTCCACGCCGTGATATCGTCACTCTCCGTGACCATGTTGGGGTGGCGGGCGTACTTCACGAGGCGCGGGCTTCCGCTGCCGGTTGCCGACGCTGATCTGCTGGCTGATCCGGCCGGGCTGGACCGGTGGCTGAATGAGCATGATGTGCTCGACGGGCAGCCTTTCCTGCTCGATCCGTTCGGGCGGTACGACGTCACGCTGAACTTGTTCTTCACGGCTGAGCTTTTCGCGGAGCCGAGGAACACCCAGCTCGCGGTGGCGCACGATCTCAAGCGGTTCCTCACGTTCTTGTGGGAGAGCCGTGGCGAGCGGTCGTGGAGGGACGCCAGTCCTGAGGACAGGGCGGCGTTCAAGCGGTGGCGGCTGTTCGATCCGGAAGGGCCGCATGTCGAGTCCTCGACCTGGGACCGGGAGGTCGCGACGGTGAACCGCTTCTACCGGTGGGCGGTCCGGCGCGGGCATGTGCGGGAGAACCCGATCGTGCAGCGGGAGAGCCGGGTTTCACCGTTCCGGCGCTCTGATGGCCGGGAGGTGCCGGCGGAGGCCTCCCGCACGGGACCGCGCCGCCGGGTCGCGTGGCTCACGTCGGCGATGTACCGGCAATGGCGCGATGTCGGGGTGCGGGGGCTGGATCTGCAGGGACGCCCTGATCCTGGGTTCCGCGGCCGTTTCGCGTCGCGCAACGCCGCCTATACGGACCTGATGTTCCGCACCGGGCTCCGGCTTGCGGAGCAGACCAGCTTGTCGCTGTTCGATGTGCCTGAACTGGCCGGTGGCGTGGTGAACGCACGCGCGTGGCTCCCTGCCCGGATCGCAAAGGGCGGGTCTGCTCGTCACTTCTATGTCCCGGCACCGGTGCTGAAGGACGTCCTGGATTATGTCGAGATGGAGCGGGCCGAGGCTGTTGAGCGGGGCCGCGCCGCCGGCGTGTACGAGCGGATGCGTGATCCGTTCATCGTGGAAGATCCGAGCCGTCCCAGGGTGCGGCTTGACGGGCGGTGGGAGCCGGTCACCAAGCTCGATGCGTCCGAGCGGCTGCGCTTGCTGATCGACACCGGTGCCGGGCTGGCACCTGCGGCGCTGTGGCTGACGGAGCGCGGGCTTCCGTCGCGGCCATCGGGCTGGCAGCAGGCATTCGACAACGCGAACGAGCGCTGCCGCAGACTGCGGGTCGGCTGGACCTGCCATGCCCATATGCTGCGCCACTCGTTCGCCGTCATCACCTTGGAACAGCTGTGGCGTGGCCATCTCCGCGAACTCGGCGAGATGGTCCCTGCGCAGCGCATGACCTACCAGATGGTCTACGGTGACCCGCTGAACTGGGTCCGTCTGCGGCTGGGCCATACCTCGGTGGAGACGACCCAGATTTACCAGCACACGCTGCACGAGCTGGAAATGGAGACGAGGATGGCGCTGATCCCGGACATGTGGGAGCTCGCCGACGAGACCGGGGTGCCAGTTCCGGCATGAGCTCGTCTGCTGCCGCCGGGCGCCCCGCACGGCCACGCCGGGGGGAACGGTCCGCGGTCCCGGAGGGCCGGTACGAGCCGGAGCCGCTGGTGCAGGCGACCGTCGAAGGAACCAAGGTGGTGTTCTTCGGCGAGGACGGCCGTTCGGCTGTATTCGACTTCTCCAGTTATCCCTGTCCTGGCCTGCACAGGGGGCTGGCTGAAGCGTTCGCGGCCAGGACGGGCGAGACCGGAGGTCTGCGGACCCGGGCCAGCGCCGTATACCTTCGCTCGAACATCCGGCTGTTCCTGCGTTTTCTGGGCGGCCTGCCGCATCCTCCGGAGGTGCTTGGCGATTTGCGGACTGAGCATCTGCACAGCTACCGGCGGGAGCGGCAGCTGCGGATGTCGAGCGAGAGGTCAGCGGTCAGGGCGGCCGGCGAGATCGCGTACTTGCTGTCGATGCTGCCCGTCGGCGAGCTTGACCCGGAACTGGCTCATTTCGCCCGGCAGAAAGGCCATACCGCAGGGCACGGCCGGGCCGAGGGACAGCCCGGCTACTCGGACCGCGAGTTCGCGCAGATCATGAAGGCGGCGCGCAGTGATGTCGTCGCGATCCGTGACCGGCTCCGGGCCGGGGAAGCGCTCGTGCGCGCAGGTGAGCCGGGACAGCTTCCCGTGGCGGATGCGGATCGCGCTGCGTGGCTGACCGAGATGGCGCAGACAGGCAAGGTACCGCAGGCGATGGCAGGCAGGCGGCAGGGGCAGCAGCTCGCCGCGGCACGCTCTTTGTTCCTCACGTACCAGGATCTGACGCCACTGCTCATCCTGGGCGTCGGGCTGACCGGCCGCAACGTCGAGACCGTCAAGGAACTCCCGGCCGAGCATCAGCTTCTGCAGGACGCCGCCGTCGCCGTGACGGTCGTGAAGCGGCGCCGGGGCAAGACGCGCAGCCGGGAGACGGTGCACTGGGAAACCGGGCGGGCACGCAGCCGGGAGCTGCACACGCCGGGAGGGTTCTATCTGCTTGTGGCGGAGCTGACCGAGCGCAGCCGCATCTTCAGCGGCTCCCGGCATGTCTGGTCGGTGTTCTCCGCGCCCCGCGGCGCGAGTTCGGCACGTCACCATGATCCGTTCGGGCAGTCGCTGAGCTTCGTCGAGCTCAACCTGCCGCAGTGGGCGTCTGGGCACAACCTTAGCGGCGACGACGGCCAGCCGATGCGGGTCACGATGAACAGGCTGAAGACCTCGGTCGAGGTCCGCGTGACGCGGGCAGTGGGAGGTCACCTGCCATCAGCTTCGCGGACGAACACGATGGACGTGTCGTTCCTCCATTACTTGCGTAACGACCCGGTCATCAGGGAGTGGGCCGATCAGGTGCTGACTGATGCGCTTGATGACGCCGAGAACAGCGCGCGGTCTTTCCGCCTGCGCATCCTGGACGCCCAGACGCGCCAGGGCCTCGGGGCAGGACCGCACGACACCGCCGCCAGGCTCGGGATCACGGCCAGTCAGCTGCGGCAGGCAGATTCCGGCGAACTCGATACCCTGGCCAGCGCCTGCCTGGACATCGAGCGGCACCCCGACACCGGCGAACGCTGCCAGACCTCGTTCCTGGCCTGCCTGAACTGCCCGAACGCGCTGGTCACCGGGCGGCACCTGCCGATGCTCCTGGCGCTGGCCGATCAGCTGGAGCGATGGCTGCAGCATATGAGCGTCGATGAATGGCGCCGCCGGCACGGACTGACCTGGCTGATCATCACCCGCGTCATCCTGCCGCGTTTCACCCCGGCGCAGATCCGCGATGCCGGAGTGAGCAAGCCGCCATCCCTCCCAGTGGACCTGCTCAGCGGCCCTCAGGAGCAGGCATGACCATCACTACCGCAGAGCCCTGGCCCGCGAACCGGCACGCCGCCGCTGCGCCCTCAGGCACCCGCCGGGTGCTGGCGACCCGCAAGCTGCGGCCAGGGCACTCGCTCGACCAGACCGCTTGCTTCGACGATGACGTGTGGTCCCTGACGTCGGCGCTGCTGCAGAAACATCAGCACAACCGCTATCTGGACTTCGGCACGCTCCCCGTCCAGTTCGCCCTGACCGCCAAGGAGGTGTTCTACGGGCTGCTGACCGGTGACCTGCCCGCCGGGTTCGAGAGATGCAGGAGCGTGTACTCGATCCACTGCCAGTACGGCTATGCCCGCGACTTCCTGCGGTGGGCCGATCAGCGTGGTGTCCAGCAGCTCGCCGCACTGACCGAGGCGGACATCGACGACTACATTATCTGCCTGAAGAAGCAGAAGCTGACGGCGGGAGCTTATGGGACCAAGCTGCGCGCCTGCTCTCTGTTCTGGCGCATGCGGCACCGCCTGACCCAGGATCAGCTCCGGTTCGAGCCGGTACCCCGCCAGCCGCCGAACGGCCGCGGAGAACGGCGAGTGGAGAACCTCACCGAGCGGATACCCGAGCAGGTCCTGGCTCCGCTGCTCACCTGGGCGCTGCGGTGGATAGAGGACCTGTCCGGCGACGTCCTCGCCGCGTATGCCGAATGGCGTGAGCTGCAGCGCACCAACCGCAGGAACCTCAAGCACGGCGACGATGACCCGGCAACACGTGACGCCCGGCTCACCGATGTCCTGGCCAGCTACCGCCGTGACGGGCGCCCTCTGCCGGGACGATCCCGTGACGGTCACGGCAGCGGCGTGAACTACTTCCATCTGGCCATGGAAGCCGGAACCGACCCGGTGCACCTGCATAAGCTCCAGCGCAAGCAGCAGATCCTTGCCGTAGCAGCCGACCTGGGCGTCTCGGATCGCCCTTACCTGCGGCTCCAGGCCGAAGGGCGAATCGGCGGGAAACCGTGGCTGAGCCAGATCGGCCACACCGACGTCGAGGAACTGACCAGGCACCTGCACACCGCCTGCTATATCGTGATCGCCTACCTGTCCGGCATGCGGGAAAGCGAGGTCAAGCACCTCCAGCGAGGATGCGTGTCCCGCTGGAACAGCAACACCGGAGTCACCGCCCGGTACAAGATCCGGGGCAGGGCCTTCAAAGGCGAGCAGGACCCGGACGGCACAGACGCTACCTGGGTGGTATCGGCTACTGCCGCGCGTGCGGTGGCGGTGGTCGAGCAACTCCACGACCAGGACGAAAACGACCTGTTCGCCTTGCTCCCCGCCTCCCGGCACCGCCGCCGCGCGCATTCCAACCTGACGAAGACGACCAACACCACCAACTGGGACCTGGCCCGGTTCCAGGAATGGATCAACGCGTACTGCGAACAGCATGGCCTGCCAGAGGCCATCCCCGCGGTCAACGGGCAGGTCTGGGTTGTCAGCACCCGCCAGTTCCGGCGCACGCTCGCGTGGTTCATCGCACGCCGGCCGGGCGGCGTCATCGCCGGCGCCTTGCAGTACCGTCACCATCGCGTGCAGATGTTTGAAGGCTACGCCGGCACCTCCGCGTCAGGCTTCCGGGACGAAGTCGAATCGGAAGAAGCCCTGGCCAGATGCGAGAAACTCGGTGCCATCGCGGCAGACCCGGCCTGCCGCACACTGACCGGGCCGGCCGGAGAGGAAGCCGAGTCACGGCTGGCGGCCTTCGCCACGCTCGGCCCGTTCGCGGGCAAGGTCATCACCGATCCGAAAAGGCTGGCGCGCCACCTGCGCCAGCATGACCCGCACATCTACCCGGGCACCTTCGTCACGTGCATCTATAATCCCGACCGCGCGCTGTGCACCCGCGGGGATGACAGCAACGGGCCGTCCCTCACTGACTGCGTGCCGCTGCAGTGCCGGAACGTCGCCCTGACCCCGGATAACATGCTGGCGCTCAGGCAGCGGCTTCGCGGGCTTGACGCGACGCTCGCCAGCGATGACGTGCTTGCTCCCTACATCCGGCACCGGCTCGCTGGACAGCGGGAGGAGCTTGCCGGGTTCCTTGACCGTGCCAGCGCGGGACCAGCATGACGATCGGCCTGCCATCTGAGATCGAGGTCCGCGCCGCGATGGACCAGATCCTGGAACGCAGCGCGCACACCGGCCGCCGGCCGGTGATCGCGGACGTCGAACGGAAACTGGGAGTCGCACACGCGACATTCTGCCGGCACTTCACTGCCCTGACTGACACCTACTTCAAGCCACGCGCCGCCGAACTGCGGAAAAGGCCGATCGACACGACAGGCGCCGAGGCCCAGACGATCCAGCAGGCGATGCAGAGGCTCCGCCAGGAGAACACCGACCTGCGCAAGCTAGTCCAGCTCTACGCGGAACAGATCCGCCAGCTGACCCTCAACCGGCATGATCTCACTCTCCAGGTCGAGCAGCTATCGGGCGTGACCCGGATCGGCACCTCCAGACCGTCGTGAACCAGCTCCGGCGGACGAAGCGGCTTGACGCTTTGCGCGTTAAGCCCGGTCCTGTGCCAGGAGTCCGGCGCGGGCCGCCATCAGCGCCCCGACAGTCTCCATGCTGGTAATGCTGGTGCCGATCCCGTTCAGCGCCTCCGCGACCGGGAGCAGCACAACACTCATGTCGAAGTACTTCTGCCACCACGCCGACCCGGACGGCCAGGCCCGCGTCGGAGTGCTCTTCACCGCTGCCCGGTGGACCGGAGAACCAGTCAACGCCGAACCAGGCAAGTGCAGCGAGATCAGCTGGCACGACCTCAGCGACCTGCCCGCCGACATCGTCAGCTACATCCGCGCCGGCTTGCTCGCCTACACCCGTAACGACGCGTTCAGCCTGGACGGCTGGCCGGCACTGGCCTGACGGCAGGTGCACCTGCTCAACAGCTGGTCGTGGCGGCTCGCCGGGCCGGCCTGCTACTTAGAAGTCCTAACAAAATGATCAGCGGGTGAGGTGTCGCCAGAAGATGATGGCGGCGGCGAGGGTCATGAAGGCCTCGTGGATGTCGTCGCGGATCTCCCAGCGGATGAGCAGGCGGCGGAACCAGTGCAGCAGCGCGATCGTCCGTTCGGTCATCTGCCGATGCGCGCCCGGCCACTTGTTGCAGGTGGCGGGACGCGGGGCGGACCCGCGCCCGTCGTTCGGTCTATGGGCGGACTCCGCCCATGAGGGACCCGCGCCCCGGCTGACCCGTATGCCGGGGGCGCGGGTCCCGCGTGGGCGCGATGATGAGGGAGAGCCGGGTGGTATGCGTGGTGGGCAGCCCGGCACCCGCAGCGGTAACTCAGCGCGTCCGGGACTCGATCAGGTCGTGGATTTGCTGGGTCACGGGATCGTGCCAGCTAGCGGCGAAGTTGATGTGCAGCCAGGCGTCGGCGTCGACTTGGAAGAGCTCGTCGCGGATGGACGGGTCGGCGCCGCGCTCCAGGAGCAGGCGGATCACCTCAAGATGACCGTACGGGATCGCCCAGTGCAGGCCGGTCTTCCCGAGGTAGGGCGCGACGTCGGGGCTGACGCCGAGGTCAAGGAACCAGCGCACGACCTCGGTCCGGCCGTGCTGGCAGGCGTGGACGAACGCCTCGGCGATGATCTCCTCCGGATCGTCGGTCGCCGGGATCCGGGGCGGGAAAGGGCTGAAGTCGGCGGCATTGGGGCGCGACGACGCGGCGTCCGGCCGCAGCCTGCCGTCCGCATCGAAACAGGCCCGCACCAGATCCAGCCGGCCGCACGCGGCATACGTCCAGAGCGCCCGCGGAACGATTCCGTGCTCGGCGAGCAGGTCGACGACCTGCGTATGGCCGTGGTAGATGGCGTTCTCCAGCGGGGTGATGCCCCGTGTCCGGGTTCCGGGGTCGGCGCCGGCGTCGAGCAGCAGCCGCACATACTCCACCCGGTTGGAGAAGGCGGCCGGGGTCAGCGGGAGGTCCAGGTTGGTAGCCTTGCCGATCAGGACATCCACCGCGGCGCGCGGCACACCGAGTTCCTCGCCGAGCCGGACACCGGCGATCGCCTCGGGGTAGGCCAGCATCTGCAGCAGGGTGTCGGCCTGCTCGGCGGTCAGCCGGGCCAGCCGGGCGGTGTCGCCGGCCAGCAGGGCTTCGGCCTGCGGGCGCATGCGCCGCCACTTCTCCCCGCGTTCGTCGAGATCACGCTGGAATTTCCTGGTGGACGACATGAGCTCCCGCCAGGTCGGGAAGCCGAGCTCCCGGGCGATGATCAGCCGCGCGTCACCAAGCTCGGCGGTGGAGGCGTCGGTGGTGGCGGTGTGCCGGGGCACATAGGCCCGCAACCGTTTCAGCGCGCCTGGGTCGTTGCGGCGCAGGTCGGTGAGCAGGACGTCGGCCATCGAGGCGTAAGCGCCCGGCCCCATCCCCATCAGGCGGGAGACCGGCCGGTCCTCGATGGTGCTCTGACTCTGGATGTGCGCGCGGAACTCGGCCCAGGTCCGGAATCCGTGTTCCTGGGCGAGTACGAACTGGGCGTCGCTGAGCAGGAACCGCTCGGCGGCCCGGTCGCCCAGCACATCGGCGACCCGGGCTTGGGCTGCCGCATCGCCCGTTTCGTACGTGCGCTGCAGGTGCTTGGCCTGCTTGCGGTAATACTCCAGGTTCGGATGGGCCGACAGCTCGAAATGACGATCGGACATCGCAACCTCCTTCGTCGCCGAGGTCCGCTTACCCGGCCGGAAAGAGGCTGGTCGTGTCCGGTGCGCTGACGGTGCTACTCGAGGTGGGAAAATCCCTGCCCGCGGACTGGCAGCGCCCTCGCACGCTCCATCCACACTAATGACCGGCTCTGCGCGGAGCAACCGTCAGAAGGCGTCGAAGACGTCTCCTGGCGGCTCAGCCCGGAGGCGTTGTATGCCGGCCTGGGCTATGACCATGACAAGTACCGCCGGATGGTCTGCGCCGCAGGGGTCAAGCCGGCCGTCGCCCGCCGGGGCGTCGCGCACGGCTCTGGCCCGGGGCACTAATCGGTGGGTGATCGAGCAGACGATCGCGTTGCTGCACTGGTTCCGCCGCCTGCGCATCCGCTGGGAGATCCGCGACGACATCCATCAGGCCTTCATGACCCTCGCCGCCGCCATGATCTGCTGGCGACGCCTCGCCCGCTGATCATTCTGTTAGGACTTCTTAGCCGGAACCACCGCACAGCCAGGCGACAACGTGAAAACTTTCTGTGGCATCCCGTCACGACACTGGAGAGGCCATGTGGGAGGAGATCGCCAGCCTGCACACCCACCACGGCGAGGTGGCGCCAGAGGTGCGTGTGCTCAAGCTGGCCGAGGAAACCGGGGAGGCAGCCGCCGCCCTGATCGGGATGCACGGCTGGAATAGCCGGAATGGCGTGTGCGCCACGCAGGACGACCTCCTAGGCGAGTTGTCGGACGTGATCATCACGGCGGGAGTCGCTATGGCCGGGATTACTGGTGACACCGGACAGGCCGCCCAGGCTTTCCGGCGCCGCCTGGAGAGCGTGCTGACCAGAGCCGGACTCCAGGTTCCGGCACCAGAACACACCGGCCGGCACTGGACAGCATCGGCGATCGTCCTTCACCCCGATACGGACGAGGTACTGCTGATAGACCATGTTAAATCGGGATACTGGCTATTTCCGGGAGGCCACGTCTGTCCAGGCGAGACTCTCGCTGAGGCCGCTGTCCGCGAGGTCCGTTAGGAAACAGGCATCGAAGTGCAGATCATTACCGGGCCAGTGCCCGCCTACGACCCTGTGGTCACGCACCCAGTGCCGTTCACAATCATCGAGGCGCCGGCGGCAGACCCCGTCAACGGATGGCACCAGCACGTTGACGCACTATTTGTCTGCTATGCCCCCACCGGGCGGATCAGCCGGCTCGATCACCGCGAGGCAACAAGCGCACGCTGGACCGGACTAGATGAGATGCAGAAGCTGAAGGTTCCTGGCGAGCTATCCGCCATCACCAAGGCGGCGATCTCATGGGCAGCCCTGCACGGCAAGCGCACGTCCGTGTCCTAGACAGTCTCGTCGTAGCAGCGGACGAATGGACAGCCTGAACAGCTCGTATAAGTAGACCGAGTCGACATGGCGGTGGGCGCCGATCTTGCGGTCGGTGACCTTCCCGTCGATGATCGCGAACGGGAGCGGTACTTCGCGGACTCTGGGATGAGAGAAGCGGGGTTCGTAGATCAGCTCGATTTCCAGTCCGGTTTCCTCGCGGACTTCACGGGCGGCAGCGGTGGCGGGGTCCTCGTTGTCCACGTGACCGCCTGGGTAGATGAAGCCGATGCCCTTCGCTGACTCCAGCAGCAGCACGTGGCCGTCGTTAAGGATCACCGCTGAGGCGGTCGGGTGGCTGATCATGCTATTTCTCCGTGTGGTTATCGCTGACGGTGCGAATGAAGGTACCCAACGCGGCCCCGTTAGCGTGCCTGCCCGCGGCGCTCCGTGCCGCATTCCCGCCTGGTTCGCGCCGTCAACCAGCTCACCCTGGAGAACCAGCAGGTCCGTGACGCGCACGCTAGCAAAGGCGACGTCGTCCCATTCCCGCCGGGGCGCAAGCCCCACCACCGCGATCGATGACCAGGCGGGAGGACGACGCCGCGCTGCCAGATGTTCGCTTGGAGGCAATTGATGCCATCGAGCCCGCCGACGGAGGCGGTCGGGCAACTGATCATGACAAGTCCGCTGCCTCACCGGCCGTCTGTGTACGGCTCGGCCCTCCTCACCTGCCCGCTCCTTACTGGTGGTGTTACTCCGTCCCCCTGGCCGAGTGGCTGCGTCCTGTGACTGGCCAGACAATGCCGTACTCCATTGCGGGGATCGGGTCCTTATTCCCGGCCTTTGCGGCTGTCGGATGCACGGCCCTGTTCGTGAGCTGCACCATCACGTCCCGGGCATTGGCCTGCTGTGCAGCGGGTAGTCAGGGAAAGGTCACCTGGATGTCGAGGCCGCCTCCGGGTCGGGCGCGGGCGGTGAGGGCGGCATTGTGGGCGTCGGCGATGGCGCGGACGATGGCCAGGCCGAGACCGTGTCCCGCGCCGCGTCGGGTCCGCTGGGTGCCGAGCTGGCGGAACGGCTGGAACAGGTCCTCGACCGCATCTGGCGGGATGACTGTGCCGGTGTTGCCGACCGAGACGACGGCGCCCGCGGCGGTCAGGCTCGTGGATATCTCTACCTGACCGCCGGGCAGGTTATGCCGGATGGCATTGTCGAGGAGGTTGGCGACCAGGCTTTCCGCCAGGCTCGCGTCACCGGTTACCGGGGCCGCGGCGAGTGCCACGCCGAGGTGGACGCCGCGGCGCTGAGCTTCGTCCTGGCGGGCCAGGACCACATCCCGGGTGATGTCGGCGAGGTCCAGGCATTCCAGTTCCCCGATCCCGCGCTGGCTGCTGGCCAGGGCGAGCAGCGCCGCTATCAGGCGCTCCTGCTGATCGCCAAGTTCGACCAGTTCCTGGCAGGTCGCCCGCAGCGTCTCCACGGTGGGTTCGGGGTCGGCGATCGCGACCTGGAGCAATGCCCGCCCGGCCGACAGCGGGGTCCGCAGCTCGTGGGAGGCGTTGGCGATGAAGTGCCGCTGCGCCTGAAACGCTGCCTCCAGCCGCCCGAACAGGTCATCGAGTGTTTCCCCGAGTTCGGTGAACTCGTCGCCCCGGCCGCGCACGCCAAGCCGCCGGTGCAGGTTGCTGGCAGAGATGTCGCGGGCGGCGGTGATGATCGCGCGCAGCGGGCGGACGAACCGTCCGGCGATCAGCCAGCCGGCCGCGAGGGAGACCATGGCCATGACCGCCAGCGTGGCCACATCCTCCCAGAACACCTGCGAGCCGATGGTGATGGGCATGCGGGTCGGGTGCCCGGCCGAGACGGCGCCCGGCTGACCCGGCCCCGACTCATGCACATCGTGCTGGAGCAGGCCCGGTACCAGGGTTTGCGTGATGCCGAGCAGCGCGATACCTGACGTGCAGATGACGGCGCCGTACACAAGGGTCATCCGCGCCCGCAGGGTAGGGCGGCGGACAGCACGCGTTGCGCCACGGCAGAACTCAGGCATCGGGTTCTCCGATCTGGTACCCGCCCTCGCGGACGGTGGCGATGACGGGCGGGTCGCCGAGTTTGGCACGCAGCCGGCGCATGGTCTGCTTGACTGCGGTGGTGAACGGGTCGGCGGCCTCGTCCCAGACCCGCTCCAGCAGCTCCTCGGCGGAGACCACCCGGCCCGCACAGCCGAGCAGGTACTCAAGCACGGCGAACTCCTTAGCGCTGAGCGCCAGCCGCTGCCCGGCACGGGACGCAACCCGGCTGCCGGGGTCGAGCTTGATGTCGCCATGGGTGAGCACCGGGGGCAGCGGCACGGCGGTGCGGCGGCCGAGGGCGCGGACCCGGGCGGTCAGCTCGGGGAAGTCGAAGGGCTTGGCGAGGTAGTCGTCGGCGCCGAGGTTCAGGCCGTCCACCCGGTCGGTCAGGCCCCCGGCCGCGGTCAGCATCAGGATCCGGCTTGGTGACCGCCCGGCGGCCAGCCGCCGGCAGATCTAGTCGCCGTGCACGCCGGGCAGGTCCCGGTCCAGCACCACGACGTCGTAGCGGGCCAGGGCCAGGTGATCGAGCGCCTCGTCCCCGTCGTAGGCGACGTCGACCGCCATGCCCTCGCGGCGCAGCCCGGTCACGATCGCCCGGGCCATCGGCTCGAAATCCTCGACCACCAGCACCCTCATGACCGCGCATGTTCCCTTCACGCAGCGTATTGACCAGCACTTTCAGCATGCCAGGCCGCCGGTATCAGCCAGGTATCAGCCGCTGGCACCGTGCTGATACCGGTCCCGGCGTACAACCACGACCATGAAACCGGTAATCGAGGCCGCCCGGCTGCTGCGAGCCGAGTTCACCAAGTTCCGCACGGTCCGCGGCTGGATGATCGCGCTCTGCGCGGCCGCGGTCGTGTTCGTGCTCGTGTCCTTCTTCAGCGCCTTCGAAAGCCGCTCGGGCAATTCCCTCGTACCCACTGGCCCGGGCGGCGAAGCAGTCACCGACACCTACACGTTCGTGCACCAGGAGCTGGCCGGCGACGGTACCCTCACAACCCGGGTGACGTCGCTCGCGGGGGAATACAGCTCCCCGGACGCCCCGGTCGGCGCCGTCAGCACGTCGTCGAAGAGCGTGCCGGACTCGCAGCTGGAGCCAGGGCTGGCACCGTGGGCCAAAGCGGGGATCATCCTCGAACCGGACACGAGCCAGGGAACCCGCTATACGGCCGTGATGGTCACCGGCTCCCACGGTGTCAGGATGCAGTACAACTACACGCACGATAGCCCGGGACTTTCCGGCGCTGTCGGACCGTCATCCCCGCGGTGGCTGCGGCTCACCCGGGCCGGCGACGTCATCACCGGCTATGATTCCGTCGACGGCGTCCACTGGAACGAGACCAGTGCTGTCCGCCTGGCCGGCCTTCCCCGCACTGTCCAGGTCGGTCTGTTCGTCACCTCTCCGGCGTACTTCACCTCCGGGACCAGCGTCGAGGGGACCCCAAGCGTCGCCACCGCCGCCTTCGATCACATCTCCGTCCGAGGCGAGCTTCCCCGCGGTTCCTGGACCGAAGACGCGATCGCCGGCTCCAACCCTTCCACCTGGCAGCAGCGATCCGCCGACGCGTTCACCATCAGCGGGTCAGGCGACATCGCACCGCTGGTGGGTGGTGAAGGTGCTGCCACCCACTGGTCAGGAGCGAGCGTCGTCAACGGGACAATCGTCGCGCTCCTGTTCGTGATCGTGCTCGCCGCCTTGTCTGTCACCTCCGAGTACCGGCGCGGGCTCATCCGCGCCACCTTCGCCGCCTGCCCACGTCGTGGCCGGGTCCTGGCCGCCAAAGCCGTTGTCGTCGGGTCGCTGGCCGTCGCCAGCGGAGCCATCGCGGCCGCGATCGCCGAAGTGGTCAGCCGCCACGTGTTCGCCGCCAACGGGAATTACCTCTTCCCGCAGGGCGGGCCTGCCCTGGCCCGGGTCATCATCGGCACGGGGCTCTTCCTAGGGCTCGCCGCGGCACTGGCCGTCGCGGTGGGCTCAATCCTGCGGCGCAGCGCCGGGACGGTCGTCGTCGGCATCGTGCTCCTGGTGTTGCCGGGCATTCTCGCCACCGCCATGGGCCTGCCAGCTAACATCGACAGCTGGCTGATGCGGCTCACCCCGACCGCGGCCTTCGCCATCCAGGCCACTCTGCCCCGCTACAGCCTGGTAACCGACGCCTACATACCCGCGAACGGCTACTTCCCGATCAGCCCCTGGGCCGGCCTGGCTGTGCTCGCTGCCTATACCACGGCGGCCCTGGGCGCCGCCGTGTGGCTTGTCCGCCGGCGAGACGCCTAACCCGGCGGTGCCCGTCAGGACGAAGCATGCCAGGCCGCCGGTATCAGCCAGGTATCAGCCAGGTATCAGCCGCTGGCACCGTGCTGATACCGGCCCCGGCGTACAACCACGACCATGGAAACGACAATCGAGGTCGCCGGGCTCCGCAAGCGATACGGCCGCACGCTCGCGCTGGACCAGATGACGTTCACCGTCTCATCGGGCCAGATCACCGGCTTCATCGGCCCCAACGGGGCGGGAAAATCCACCACGATGCGGGTGATCCTCAGCCTGGACGCCCCCGACGCGGGGCACGCGCTGATCGGCGGCCGGCCCTATGCCAGCTTGCGGGATCCGCTGACCCACGTGGGGGCGCTGCTGGATGCCGGGGCGCTGCAGCCGAGCCGGACCGCCCGCAACCACCTGCTGTGGCTGGCCCATTCCCAGGGCCTTGGGGCCCGCCGCGTCGATGAGGTTCTCGCGCTGGCCGGGCTGCAGACCGCGGCCCGGCGCAAAGCGGGCGGCTACTCCCTTGGCATGCGGCAGCGGCTCGGTATCGCCGCCGCCCTGCTCGGTGACCCGCCGACGCTGATGTTCGACGAGCCGTTCAACGGCATGGACCCCGAGGGCATCGTCTGGATGCGAGGCTTCCTGGCCTCACTGGCCGCCGAAGGCCGGGCAGTGCTGGTCTCCAGCCACCTGATGAGCGAACTGCAAGACAACGCCAGCCACGTGGTGATCGTCGGCCGCGGCAAGGTCATCGCCGACGCCAGCGTCGCCGAATTGCTCGCCGCCGCGTCCGGTGACCGGGTCATGCTGCGAACCGAGGCGAGCACCCAGGCCGCGACCGTGCTGGCGAACGCCGGGGCTGAGGTCGACGTCACAGGTCCGGACAGGCTCACCATCGCTGGTCTTCCAGCCGAACGGGCGGTGGTGCTCCTGTCCGAGCACGCGATCCCGTTCTCCGAGGTGACCGCCCACCGGGCGACCCTAGAGGAGGCCTACATGGAACTCACCAAGGACGCGGTCGAGTTCCAGTCAGGACAGGCGGCCTCATGACCACGGTCACGCCCTCCCGGCCGACGGCACGAGCGAGCCGCGCAGACTTCGCGCATCTGCTGCGTGCGGAATGGACCAAGTTCAGGACGGTTCGCGGCTGGGTCATCTCCGTCATCGTCGCGATGCTGCTGACCATCCTGCTCGGCCTGTTCATCTCGCATAGGGATCACACCGTACCTTGCTCCACCGGCCCGAATAGCTCATGCACTTACGCAGCTCTCCCGGCCGGCCCGGGCGGCGAATCGGTGACCGACACTTACTACTTCGTGCACCGCTCGCTGACCAGAGGCGGCAGCATCATGGCGGAAGTTACCTCGCTGACCGAGGTGACCGAAAGCAGTCAGACCCTGCAGGGACAGCCGACATCCACCCAGCCCGCCACGGTGCCGTGGTCGAAGGCCGGGCTGATCATCAGCGCGGGCCCCAGCCAGGGATCGGCTTACGCGGCCGTCATGGTCACCGGCAGCTACGGCACCCGGATGCAGTGGAACTACACCGGCGAGACCCCGGGGCTGGAGGGCAGCGTGTCCGCGGCGTCGCCGCGCTGGCTGCGTCTGACCCGCGCCGGTGACGTCATCACCGGCTATGACTCCGCCGACGGCACGAGCTGGGCCAAGATCGGCACCGTCACCCTGCCGGGGCTGGCATCGACGGTGCAGGCCGGGATGTTCGCCACCTCCCCGGGATACACCAAGCAGACCAGCGAGCAGGTCACCAGCGCATCCGGGACCGCCGCGCCCACCGACGCCACCGCCACCTTCGATCGCGTCGGCCTGTACGGCGGCTGGCCCGTCGGCTCCTGGACCGGCACCTCCGAAACCGTCCGCGGCATCTCCGCGTACGTGACGGGACACGAGGCCGGGTAACGCCAGGCCGGCGGCACCTTCACGGTTGCGGGCTCCGGGGATATAGCGCCGGACGTCACCGACGGCACGCCCATCGACTCGTTGCTCGCGGGCCTGTTCCTCGCGCTGGTCGCGGTGCTGGTGGTCGGCGCGCAGTTCATGACCGCCGAGTACCGGCGGGGCCTGATCCGTGCCACGCTCGCCGCCAGCCCGCGGCGCGGCCGGGTCCTGGCCGCCAAGGCCATCGTCCTCGGCGGCGTCGCCTTCGCCGCCACGCTAATCGCCGCGGCGGCCGTGCTCCTGATCGGGATCCCGCTGCTGCGCGGCAGCGGCAACGCCGTCTACCCGGCGACGGCGCTCACCGAGGTACGGGTGATCGCCGGAACCGCCGCGCTGGTCGCCGTCTTCGCGGTCTTCGCAGTCGCCGTGGGCGCCATCGTGCGGCACGGTGCCGGGTCTGTCGCCGCGGTCATCGCCGCGATCGTCCTGCCCTACCTGCTGACCGCCGGCATCGCGGTACTGCCGGCCGGCGCGGCGGACTGGGTGCTGCGGGTCACCCCGGCCGCGGGCTTCGCCATCAGGCAGGCCATTCCGGCCTACCCGCAGGTAGCCGCCAGCTACACGCCGTCCAGCGACTACTTCCCGCTCGCGCCGTGGGCCGGCTTCGCCGTGACCTGCGCCTGGGCCGCACTCGCCCTGGCCCTAGCCGCCTACCTGCTGCGCCGGAGGGACGCGTGAGGCAATCTCTGCACGCCGAATGGACAAAACTCCGCACCCTCGCCAGCACCTTCTGGCTGCTGCTCACCGCCGCCACGCTGACCGTGGCCGTCAGCGCCGCGGCAGCCGCGGCCACCCGGTGCCCGTCCGGGGGCTGCGCCGACGACCCGGCCAAGATCAGCCTGACCGGGATCTACCTCGGCCAGGCCGTCGTCGCGGTGCTGGCGGTGATGGCTGTCAGCGGCGAATACGGCACTGGCATGATCCGTCTCACCCTGGCGGCGACGCCTCGCCGGGTCACCGTCCTGGCCGCCAAGGCGGCCGTCCTGGCCGGCCTGGTCCTGGTCACCGGGGCGATGGCCGTCGTCGTCTCGCTGCTGGCCGGGGGGCTCATATTGCCCGGCCACGGCATCGGCCCATCCCATGGCTACCCCGCGATTTCCCCCGGGAACGCGGCAGTACTCCGCGTCGCGTCCGGGTCGGTGCTGTACCTGGCGCTGATCGCCCTGCTCAGTCTCGGCACCGCCACCATCCTGCGGGAAGCCGGCGTGGCTATCGGGGCCGTCCTCGGGCTGCTCTACCTGGTCCCCATCATCGCCTTCGCCGTCAACGACTCGGGCCTGTCACGCCACCTCCAGCAGATCGCGCCGATGACAGCCGGGATGGCTATCGAGGCCACCACCGGCCTGAACACCCTGCCCATCAGCCCCTGGGCAGGCCTCGGAGTACTCGCCGCCTGGGCCGCAGGCGCGCTGCTGCTCGGAGGACTGCTGCTTCAGCTGCGCGACGCGTGAACAGCCGCTCCCAAGGCCGCACCTGTCCTGGGAGCGGCCCCTGACACCGCCGGACGCGACCCGACAACCTGGATTCCGACAATCAACTTGCCTAGTGAACGCCGGGGGGAAGCCAGAGCCCGGACTTGACATGCTTGATGAGCAGCACCCTGTCGTCGGTGCTGAAGACAAGCGCGGATGCCGTGTAATGCTTGTGCGTGCTCATTCCCGGCCTCCTGGCCTGTGATCCCTGTGCGCGGTGTCCCAGGCCTGGCCGTCTTCGGCGAGGACGACGGCAGGTGCGGGACCACGTTTACCCGCATCACTCATGGCGCACGGCCCGGTCCACCCCGCCATCAGCGAAGACCGCGTAGTACTTGGTCCCCGTCTCACCAACCAATGCGAGGCTGACCGGCTGGACCAGACGGCCGTCGTCGACGAACTCGGTGTCAAGGAAGATCCTGCTCAACGGACCGGGAGCTTCGGTCATACGGTGTTCTTCCCGTCTGCTTGCCGTATGAGTGCCGGCATTCTGGTCGTGGTGCGGGCACGCTGTGTCATTCCGGGTACTTGTGGTTCTGGCTGCTGGATGACACGGAGGCTGTTCCGCCACGCGGCTGCGTGGGTGTCAAGGTGCCGGGCCAGTGTGCGGAGGCTGGCTTCGGCGAGGTCGGCCAGGGCCGTGGCACGGTGGCACGCGTCCGGGGGCAGGGTCGCGAGCCGGGCCGGCGGCGTGAAGAACTGGACTTCCAGTCCCTGTGCTGCGAAGGGCGCCGGGTTCAGGTAGCGGCTGCCGCCGGTCCCGCACAGGTAGGCGGTCGCGCCGACCGATATGGTCAGGTCCGCGAGCCGTTCGGATCGCCCTGTCCTGGCGGCGGTGTCGCGGCTGCGGCAGATCCTTCCCCGCCACCCGACCGCCTTCAGCAGGGCGATGGTGGTCCGCTCGCTGGCCTCGGCCACCCTTGACGAGGACGCGACGGCGTCCTCGGCGTCGGCCAGCAGGCCCGAGATCTCCGCCTGGTGCGGGCTCTTGCGGAAGTACTGGCGGAGCAGCCCTCGTACGTGCCGTGCCGCGAGATCCGGGTCGACGATGAGGGCGTCCTTGATGAGGGTGGCCCGCCCGGCCGGGAGGTGGACGGGCACGGTGAGCCAGCGGGCGGGCAGGGCGGTGCCGACTGGAGGGAGGTAGCAGCGGTGCTGGTAGTCGCGGCGGCTGAACTGGACGTCATCGAGGATGACCCACACGTCGGCGGCGTACAGCTTGGCGAGGGTCGACAGGCGGGGGAAGAAGTTGGGCTGGTGAATCGCGCACGTTAACCCTGGCATCGCGCGTCACCCTTTCAGCAGGCGGCTGTCGTAGCCGCGCGCGGTCAGCCGCTGGTAGGCGGCCATCACCTGCGGGGGAACATCCTGGGGGACGGCGAAGCCGAGGGCGGGGTATTTGATGATGCGCTGCAGGTCGCCGACGAGCATGTCGATGACGAGCTTGTCGTCGCCGATCGTCTTGACGTAGTCATCGAGCGACAGGTGCTCGGACGCGCAGACCGCATCGACCTCGGGCCAGGTCTTGCGGGCGGTGGCGTACGCGCGCCGTTCCATGTAGGGCTTGGAGATCAGCATCACCGACGTAACCTCGATCCCGGCGGCCAGGGCGCGGCGGGAGAACTCGATGTTCTGGCCGGTGTTGGCCGCATCGGGTTCGATGATGACAGCGGAGGCGGGGACGCCGAGTCCGGTGGCGTGCTCGGCGAAGTGGACGGCTTCCCCGCGCGGGAACCGGGTGGCGGTGGTGGGGCTGTTGGCCCCGGTGAACACGAGTACGGGGAACAGGCCGGCGTGGTAGAGGTCCGCGGCGAGGGTGGCGACGCCAAGGTCGTGGCTGCCCAGGCCGATTCCTGCCGAGCAGGGGCGGGCGGGGTGGTGCATCTGGTGGTAGTCCCAGATGGCCTGCGCGTCGGCCCGGTCCTGGTCGGTGGTTCCGGCGCGTGCTGCGGTCACGGTGCCTTCTCTCCCTGGCAGTCTTCAGCGGGCGGTGTCAGCTCGCCAGCTTGCGGATGGACTGGATGGTGGTGAGCTGGTGGGACAGGCCGCTGGCGGCGGCGAGGCTTGCCGTGCCGTCCAGCAGGTTCAGTCCTTCGGTGCGGGTGGCGGGGTCGGTCAGAAGGATATGGGCCTGCGCGGCAGCGAGCCGGACCTTCTGCAGCGGCGTGTCGTCAGCGCCGCTGTCGCGGGCGACGGCGATCAGCCGCTGCGCCCGGGACAGGTCGCCCGCGCCGCGGTAGGCCAGCGCGAGCTTCTGGTGGGCGACCGACCACTCTTCGGCCTCGCCGAGTTCCTCCAGCTCGCGGGCAGCCGCGGTGATCACCCGGGCGGCGTGGCCGTGCTGGCCGGTCATCGGCCTGCCCTCCCGTCCTGGCTTCTATGCAAGCACGCCGCCACGGAAGGCTGCGCCGGAAGTGCGACGAAGTGCTACGCACGGTCATTCCCGCGTCCGGTCCGGCCGCCGGATGCGGGACGCGACGGCCTGGTCGCCCACAGAAGGAACGGGAATGACGCCGCAGGAAGCAGCCCTGAACGGCACCCTGCATCCAGCAGGAGCGGCCGGAACTGGCCGTGAGCCCAGCGGCAGGGTCAGCCAGCCGCCGGCGCCTGCACGGGCGCGGCGCCCTTGCGTGTCGGCGCGGCACGGTGCGCCCTGTGAGCGTGAGAGCGGATGGCGGTCAGCCGGCCAGTCGCAGCGACCTGACCCGGGGCGCCCGGGAGTCGTCCGCTTGAGGCGGGTGGTGGAAATACGTGCTGCTCCCTGCCGGAGACCGCCCAGCTCACTGAGGCTGAAGTGCCGGGAACCAGACGTTCCCCGCACGGGGAGTGATGTCCCGGTGACCGTGCTGGCAGCGGGGAGGCCCAGGAAGATTCTCCAGTCCCCTGATCTCGGCTCGAGGACGTGACCAGATGACACCCTCGTCACAGCCCGGAGCGGCCGGATGCGCCGTGTCGCGCACTCGGGCAGTGCCCGCAGGCCGGGAACATGCGGCCAGCGTGCCAGTACGGTTCGCCAGTGTCATCGACGCCCACGTCATCCTCCGGCGGGCCGGACAGATCCTCCTGCTGCGCCGGGCCGGCGACGTGTACGCCAGCGGCCAGCTCTGCCTTCCGTCGGGACACCTGGAGCGGGGCGAGAGCATCCGGCAGGCCGCAGTGCGCGAGACCTTCGAAGAGACCGGGATCACCCTCGACCCGGCGGCGCTCCGCCATGTCCTGTCGATTCACCAGCGCAACCCCGGAACTTCGGACACCCGGTTCGGGTTCGCGTTCACGCCCGGGTCGTGGGACGGCGAGCCCGTCAACGCCGAGCCGCACAAGCACTCCGAGCTTGTCTGGGCCGACCCCGCCGCACTGCCCCCTGACACAGCCGAGTACACCGCCGCCGTGATCACGGCCGCCGAGCGCGGCCTGACGTTCACGCTGAACGGCTGGTAGCCGTGGACAGCACGGCCTGGGACCTGCCCTCCGGCACGCCCGCGGCTCCAGGTACACGCACGGGCGGGCAGTTTGCCGCCGACGCCGGCCAAAGGACCGCCATGACCGGCGGACCGCCCCAGGTGCATCACGAAGGAGCGCAGGTAATCATGACCTCGCACGGCCCGGTGCACGGCCGGGCGGCCGGTGACCGCCGATGACGAACATCGCGTTCGCCGGCCTGACCGCGGCGGGCAAGACGACGCACGCGCGGCGGCTGGCGGCAGACCTCGGCTACCGCTACGTCTCGGCCACGGACATCTTGCTGGAGATCTTGGCCCTGGCCGGCCTGTCCTCCAGCCAGCTGGAGACCGCGCGGCTGGCCGGCAATAGATACGGGTACCAGCGATGACAGCCGGGATGACACTGCACGTGATTCACGGGATCGCCTGCGCCGGAAAGTCTGTCACGGCGCTGCGGTACGCCAGCGACAACGGCATCCGCACCGTCATCAGCACCGACTACCTGCGGGAAGTCCAGAGACTGTACGTCCCCGCAGACCGGTCCCCGGCGCTCGCGAAAGTCTCGCACACCGCCTGGGAAATCTCCGGCGACCCCACCCCGGGCGGCATCATCGCCGGATTCACCCAGCACGCCGAGGCCGTGTTCCCCGCCGTCGAGGCCGTCACCGCGAAGCTGGCCCGCGACGGCCGGGACGCCGTCATCGAGGGCTCCTGCTTCCACGGCGCCCTCATCACCCGGCTGCGCCAGCACACAGCGGACGTCACCATCCGGCCCGTGCTCCTCACCGTCGAGTCGCTCCCGCAGCTCCTTGACCACATCACCGGAAAAGAACTACAGCGCGCGCCCGGGTCCGAGCCCCGGAGCTGGCGGGCGAACGCCACGGTCCTGATGACCATCCAGGACTACCTGATCGCCGACGCGGCCTGCCACGCCATTCCCCGGACGCGGGCCGCGCAGCCCATCCTCGACGGAGGCCCCCTATGAGCACGCACGCCGCCGATGTCCGCGACCTGGACCACGTCGTCATGGCAGACGGCCGAATCTACCGGGTCGTCGGCAACCTCGACCACCCCGCCAAGTTCGTCGGCTACAACGTCTACTCACCCGACCCGGACGGCGACCGGCTCTTCGGCGGCACGCCTTACCGCAAGAACTACGCCGAGGACGACGAACTGCCCCAGGACGCCCTCGATACCTATGTCATGCTCCCCAAGGCCAGGATCTGCGAGCACTTGGACCCGCGCACCGCAGCCGACGAAAAGGCCGGCACCTTCGCGGACACCCCCTGGGCCGGTCTGCACGCCGAACTCACGGCCCTGTTCGGGGCTGATGCCGTCGGGATCTTCGGCTCGGCCATGCTCGGCATGCACCTGAACGAGGACGGAGGAGTCCGCAAGGACGTCGACTTCGTCATCGAGGGAGCCGGCAATATCCCCGTCCTGCGCGAGCACCTGCATGCCCTCCGGTCAAGGCTGGGCTTCACCGAGGTGACCAGCGCCCGGCAGGGCCGCCAGTACGAGCGCTACCGGCGGGTCTTCCGCCACGAGAACAACTCGACCGGCCTTGTCATCAGCCGCCGGTGGACTGCCCTGCAGGCTCCCAACGGGGTCGTCACCACCATCCGGTTCCGCGACGGCGCCGTCCGCATGCCCTGCCAGCTGGCCGGCGCTTTCCCTGTCCAGGCCAAGGACATCACCGTGACCGGGCAGGTCGCCGACGCGGACCTGGCTAACCTCTTCCCCCGCGTGTTCCGCCTCGTCACGGTCGGCTACACCTATACCGTTCACCTGTGGTGGTGGAAATTCGCCAGCCCCGTCCGCGACGGTGACATCGTCACAGTCTGCGGCAGCCGCCGGGACGTGCTCGGTCCGGACGTCATCCGGGTCAGCAGCTTCACTAGCCACTGGCTCCAGATTCACAACCCGTAAAATCACGTGACCTCGCACCTGCCCGGATCACACGACCGCGACCGAAGGGGACAAAGGCACCGATGCTCGACCGGATCACGCTCATCACCGGGAACGCCGGCAAGGCCGCCGAGTACGCCGCCATGCTCGGCATCGAGGTCAACCCGGCCAGGGCCGAGCTGACCGAGGTCCAGTCCCTCGACGTTGCCCACGTCGCGGCCCGCAAGGCCGCCGACGCCTACGACCAGCTCCGCGAGCCCGTCCTCGTCGATGACACAGGACTGACCATCCACGCGTGGAACGGCCTGCCCGGCGCCCTTGTCGCCTGGTTCATCGACACCGTCGGCCCGCAAGGCATCCTGAACATGGCCGCGGGAATCACCGACCGCCGCGCGACTGTCAGCACCGCGCTCGGCTACGCCGACGCCACCGGAGTCCGGGTATTCCAGGGAACCGTGGACGGCTCCCTTGCCACCGAACCGCGCGGCACCTCCGGCTTCGGCTACGACCCGATCTTCATCCCCGACAGCGACAGCGGCCACCGCACCTACGCGCAGATGACCAGCGAGGAAAAGAACAAGATCTCCCACCGCAGGCACGCGGTCGAGGCAATGCGAAGCGGCCTGGGACTCGGGTGACCCTTCTGGCAGACCGGAGAGGCCCGTAATCGGTATTGCCTCGGGGTCGTCCCAGGCCGGCGAGTACAACTGGAACACGCCAGGCTTGTGAGCTCGCCGCACAGGCAGTGCGTCGCATCGCTAGCCACTGACTGCGCGCGAAGGCGGACACTGCGGCAGCCTGGTCTTCTCGGTGGGCCAGGCGCCAGCCGGCAGCGGCGCGAAACCTACCCGGACGGTGGATGCATCGGCAGCTTGACAGAAGACCCTGCTTTTCTGGCGACCACGTTCGTCGTCATCGACACCGTTATCCGCGCAGTCGGGTGTCTCAGCGCAGGCGAAACCGGGAATACATCCTGGTCAGCTAGCAATTGGCGGCTGCCCTACTAGGCCGGGAGTCCCCGCCGCAGGTATCCGAGGTACTCGTCATATCGCGCGACGTGTTCCTCGACGACTTCGCGCACTTGACCTGGATAGGAAATGCTCCACAGCGTCGTCCGCCAGATGAGGCCTTCCAAGTGCAGCCAGCCGCTCTCGGCGACCGCCCTCGTCAACGGAGACTGAGACCCGCGATACAGGCCGAGGAGCGCCTCGAAGTAGCCGTCGAAATTCGCGGCCAAGTCGTATATCGAAGACACCCCGGCGGCGCCCAGCTTCGCAATGTCACCGGAAAACGGTATGACATCCGACATTTGCAGTTCCTCAAACTCGCGCGGCCCGTGGACGATCGTCCGCGCGCAGGCGAACTTGAGGAACGCCACCCGAGCCTCTGGCACTTGAATCTCCAGCGCCCGTTGGGGCCGCTCGCCGGACTGCTCGAGCGCGGCGACGTGCATCGCCGCCGCCCCCAGCATCGTCAGGTCGTAAGCGGTCGAGAGCTCCTGAGTCCCCGGATCGCCGCCGGGGTCGTACCCACCCTCGAAAAGCGAGTCGACCTCGCCGACCACGCCGCCGAAGTCGAATGCGCCGATATTCTGCAGGGCTTCCCAGCCGGCCACGTCAACCCCCTAGCGAAAAAATACGGCAAATCCTATGCAGGCCAGTCCGAAAGCGGTGGCGCCAAACAGGATCGACATTATCCACGCGATCAAGCTGTCCGTCCGTTGCCCAACTGTATCGGACGCGTAGAGCAGGACCGTAAGACCGACGATCGCTCCGATAACAAGGACCAGGGCGCCCAGCCGAATCGCGGAGGTCGAATCCGTGCCGAAGACCGCGAGGAGCCCGAGGACGGTGGCAATGGCGGCCACGAATACCCCGATAATGGTCCCCGGACCCTCGCCGCCGCCCTGGACGTCGCCCAGGGCGGAGCTCGGGACCTTCAGGCGCGACACGTCAGCCCACTTGAGGTTCAGCGTTTTCAAGGCAGCCGAGAATTCGTCGATAGACGGCCGGGCAACCGCATCGCCTGCCTGCCCGGCCGCTGCGGTCGGGCCTGACAACTTCTCCCACGCCTGGTCCAGTGCCGTCCGCGCCTCCTCGAAGTCATTGACGGCGGCCCGGGCGTCGGTGGTGTCCCTCGCTGCGGCGGCCGTGTCCCGGTCGTACAGCCATTTCCACCCGCAGTCGAGGAGCGCCTGGCCAACGAAGATGGCACCGACGACGATCAGCGCCATCGGCACTGCCCGCTCGGAGGAAACAATCCGGCCTGTCGGATATATGAGCCAGCCGCCGACAACTCCCGCTATCCCCACCAGAGCGCGCAGCAGCAGCAGGATTACCTGATTCTTAAGCATCGTCCGAAGGCTAGCCCGAATAGCAGAAGATGTCTTGCCTTCCCCGGGGGCGCGGTGTCAGTGGCTGCGCAGGGCCGAGATCAGCTGCGGCTTGGTCATCGTTGAGCGGCCCTTGATGCACATCTCGCGGGCGCGCGGCCAGTTCCTGCTTGGTCCAGTCCTCGTAGTTACGGCTGCTGCCGCCGCGCGCTCCGACTTCGCTGCGTGAGTTGGCGGCTGCCGCGTTCGCGATCCGGGCCGACTTCTCCTTGCTGTTGCCCTCCCGCCGCAGTGCCCGGCCTTCCGCGTCACCAACGTTCTGGAACACCACATCTAGCACCCCGGCCACGTGATCCCCATCACTCCCAGCCCGCCGAATCGCAACACGCACACGGCAATGCGGGGTTACAAACGCATGCCACGATCGGGCCAGGCCAATCGCAACACGAATCACCGCAAACACGGAAAATGCAAAAACAAACAAGGCCGTCATCCTGGGCGTGCTGCCGCCGCACGAGCTCAAGACGCCCGGTGGAGAGGCGCCACGGTCGACGACCTGGCCAGCCGCCGGGGAGAGCTGGCAGCGGTGCTGGACGAGGCCGCGCTGCTCACCGAGGGCGAGACGATGGCCCGGCTCGGGCTGGACTGGGGCGACTGGCGCCGCAGCCGCGACCACGGCGTCATCCCCGGGCCCAGCGGGCCGGTCCCAGCACCGATCCGCTAAGTATGGCCACGGCGGCCAGGTAATGGAGGCTATCGGCATTTCATCTGTCGGCTACAGTGCCTGCATGCTGCCGAGCCGCCTGCGTTCCCGCTGCGGGTTCCGGACGGCCCGCAGCCAGCCCCACCATCGCTGCGACCTCGGCCTCGGTCGCCTTCTCCCACTCGATGCCAAGGCACCACAGCAGCCGGTGCCACCGCAGGAGATCGAACGCATAGCTGCGGCAGGTCAGCGGGCTGACATCGCCGAGCACCAAGTCCCGCAGATAGGCACTCACTTCCCTGAGTTCCTGGCCGTCGCTGTTCACGACGAAGAACGGCAACTGCGCCCCTGCCCCGCCAGCACCGCTCCCAACGCCGGGACAGATCCCAGCCCCTCCATCAGTGCATGCCGTATGTCCTCGACCACGTCTCACCCTCTCAGCGGACCGGGCTGTGCGCCCGATCGATGATCAAGATGAGGTGCAGTTAACAGGGAGGCCGAGGAACTGCTGCCATTCCTCCGATGTTATCTTGAGTTCAAACAAATTTTCATCAAGTATTCGCAGGTCAGGGCTGTCGCGTACGCGTCCGTGACCGTGCCTGTGATCGGCACCTGGCCCCTGTGATCTAGGGGTAGATCGTCTGCACCGGGCATTCGGGGCCGGGGCCGGCACCTTGAGTCTGGTCCCGGCGGGCTAGTCCCACCAGAATTCCCATGTGTTGGTCCCGGCCAGGCGGCTGGCGTATCCGGTCAGGGTGTGCGGGTGGCCTTGCCAGATGTTGTCGGGGCAGAAGGCAAAGTGCTCGGCGGCGACGGGCAGGGCCTCGTCCAGGGTGGCCGGGGGCGCGGCGACGCTCACGTAAAGGTCGGCGAAGCCGACTCCGACGACGCGGGCGCCGAAGCGGTCTTCCCAGCTGCGCATGATGGCCGCGATCTGCCCGGTGTCGTTGGTGTAGTTCAGCGGCCCGGTCCAGCCCGCGGCGGTCAGGGCGTCCGCTCCGCGGTCGGCGGCGACCAGTCCCAGCCGCAGGGACGGGTCCTGGGACAGCAGGTGAGCGGCGTACTGGAGGGCCATCGCGTCCGGGTCGGCCGCGGGTTCCCTGCCCGGGGCGAGGCCCGGCCACTGCATGCCGTAGGGAGCGGTCACCGCATGGCGCTCCGCCGCATTCGTGAGCGGATCGTAGTCGGGGTCGTAGTTGGTATAGTTCGCCCACCACCCGGCCAGCAGGCTCGCAGGGTCGTGGCGATCCGCAGGGGTGCTCCACTTGAAGGCGAGCTCACCTGATTCCCAGGGCCTGTATCCCTCGTCGTTCCGCAAGGGTTCCAGAAACAGGGG
>WNGP01000452.1_pt1 | contig 31876 bp, 38 predicted proteins | sample 5407671 | NCBI WGS metagenome assembly WNGP01 (sample SAMN13153381, study PRJNA577476) | soil metagenome | isolation source: 40 cm soil or saprolite under Garry oak tree replicate 2 | place: USA:California | collected 2016-06-15 | reverse complement strand
GGTCGCCGATGAGGTAGGGGGGGAGCACGCACGCCGAGTCGCCGGAGTGCACGCCCGCGTTCTCGATGTGCTGCATCACGCCCCCGACCACGCAGCGGCGGCCGTCGGCGATGGCGTCCACGTCTCCCTCGAACGCATCCTCGAGGAAACGGTCGATCAGCACCGGGTGCTCCGGCGCCACGCGCGCCGCTCGCTCGAAGAAGCCGCGCAGCGAGCCCTGGTCGTACACGATCTCCATGGCACGGCCACCCAGCACGTACGACGGCCGGATCAGCACCGGGTAGCCGATGCGCTCGGCCACCTGCACCGCTTCCTCGACCGAGCGGGCCGTTCCGTTCGTGGGCTGGGTGACGCCGAGGCGACGTACCAGCCCGTCGAACCGGGCGCGGTCCTCGGCGACGTCGATCGCGTCCGGGGAAGTCCCGCCGAGCTGCACCACGACCCCCTTGGGCCGCTCCCACCGGACGATCTCGAGCACGTCCTCCAGGGTGAGGGGCTCGAAGTACAGCTTGTCCGAGATGTCGAAGTCGGTGGAGACCGTCTCGGGATTGGAGTTGATCATGATCGTCCGGTATCCGAGGTCGCGAAACGCGAGGCCGGCCCGGACGCAGCAGTAGTCGAACTCCACCCCCTGCCCGATGCGGTTGGGCCCGCTTCCCAGAATCACGACCCCGTGCTCGCCCAGCGGCTCGGACTCGTTCTCGTCGTCGTACGACGAATAGAGGTACGGCGTGGACGACGGGAATTCGCCGGCGCACGTGTCCACGGTCTTGTACGCCGGGTGCACGCCGAGCCGCCAGCGCAGCGCCCGCACGTCGGCCTCGGCGGTCCCTCGGAGCAGGCCGAGCTGCGCGTCGCTGAAGCCCATGCGCTTCATGCGCCGCAGCTCCGCGGCGCCCGGCGTCTCGAGCCCGGCGAACCACTGCTCCGCCCCGAGCAGCTCCTCGAGCTGATAGAGGAACCACGGGTCGATCCCGGACGCCTGGGCGATCGCCTCGACCGACAGCCCCGCTTGGAGGGCGCGCTTGACCTGAAAGATCCGCTCTGGTGTGGGCGTGCGCAGCGCCACCCGCAGATCCTCCGCGGAGTCGCCCGTGAGCCGGTCGTCGGCGAGCGTCGCGCCCACGACCCAGCCGGGCCGGCCGATCTCGAGCGCCCGGAGGCCCTTCTGGAACGCTTCCTTGAAAGTCCGCCCGATGGCCATCGCTTCGCCCACGGACTTCATTTGGGTGGTGAGGCGGAAGTCGGCCGCAGGAAACTTCTCGAACGCGAACCGCGGCGTCTTGACCACTACGTAATCGAGCACCGGCTCGAACGAGGCCGGCGTCGTCTTCGTGATGTCGTTCGGCAGCTCGTCGAGCGTGTACCCGACCGCGAGTTTCGTCCCGATGCGCGCAATCGGGAACCCGGTCGCCTTGGAGGCGAGCGCGGAGCTCCGTGACACGCGGGGATTCATCTCGATCACGAGCATCTCGCCGTCAGCCGGATTCACCGCGAACTGGATGTTGCAGCCTCCCGCCTCGACGCCGATCTCGCGGATGATCGCGATCGCCGCGTCGCGCATCCGCTGGTACTCGCGGTCGGTCAGCGTCATCGCCGGCGCGACGGTGATCGAGTCGCCCGTGTGAACGCCCATCGGGTCGAGGTTCTCGATGGAGCACACGACCACCACGTTGTCGCGGTGGTCGCGCATCACTTCCAGCTCGAACTCCTTCCACCCGAGCACGCTGCGCTCGATGAGCGTGGTGTGCACCGGCGACAGGTCGAGCGCCCGCTCCACCGCTTCCTCGAACTCCGCGCGGTTGTAGGCGATGCCGCCCCCGGTGCCGCCCAGCGTGAACGAGGGCCGGATCACCGCGGGATAGCCGACCTCCGCCACCGCCTCGAGCGCCCCGTCGGCCGAGCCCACGGTGCGCCCGGCGGGAATGGCGAGCCCGATGCGCCGCATCGCGGCCGCGAACTCGGCGCGGTCCTCCGCCATCTGGATCGCCCGGGCGTTCGCGCCGATCAGCTCGACGCCGAAACGCTCCAGCGTGCCGTCGCGCGCCAGCGCCATCGCGACGTTCAGCGCCGTCTGACCCCCCATGGTCGGGAGCAGCGCGTCGGGGCGCTCGCGCTCGATCACGCGACGCACCCATTCGGGCGTGACGGGCTCGATGTAGGTGCGATCCGCCAGCTCGGGGTCGGTCATGATCGTGGCGGGGTTCGAGTTCACCAGCACAACCGTGTACCCCTCTTCCTTCAGGGCCTTCACGGCCTGGGTGCCGGAGTAATCGAACTCCGCGCCCTGCCCGATCACGATCGGCCCGGAGCCGATCAGCAGGATCCGCTCGAGATCAGTCCGCCTGGGCATCGACTACTTCCCTCAAGGCATCCTCCAGGGACCGGCGCGGCGCCCACCCCGTGGCGGCGGCAAGCTTCGCAGCGTCCCCAACGTGATAGGGCCGCGCATCGGTGCGCATCTCGGCCGTGTCCTGCTCGCGCACCGGATGGACGCCGATCACCGCCTCGAGCTGGGTGTGCAACGCGTCCAAGGTGACGGGATGCCCCGAGGCGATGTTGTAGACCTCGCCGGGCACGCCGGCGCGCAGCAGCCGGACGTAGGCATCCACGACGTCCTCGACGTGCAGGAAGTCCCGCACCGGGCTCAAGTCGCCCACAGTGATCGCCGGCGCGCCACGGCGCCTGGCATCGAGCAGGACGCGGACTCGCCTCGCGACCCAGAACCTCGCGGTTTGCCCCGCTCCGATGTGTGGAAACGGGCGGGCGACGATGACCCGCAGCCCGCGGTGCCCCGCGGCCAGGCCCGCCAGCTCGGCACCGAGCTTGCTGGCCGCATAGGGCGTCCCGGGGCCGACGGGGTCGGTCTCGGTGTGGCGGTGGTTCACCCGGGGCATGTATACCTCGGCGCTCGAGCTGATCAAGAGCAGCGGGTCCGAGCGACCAGCCTCCTGTGCTTCCGCCAGGCGCAGCGCCACGTGCGCCGTTCCGACGGCGTTCACGCGCCACGCCTTGGAGGCGTCGCCGTTCGCCTCTTGCGCCGAGGCGATGCCTGCCAGGTGGAAAACTGCATCGCAAGGATCGCGCAGGAACGCGTCCACCGAGTCTGGCGCCGTCACATCCAGCGGCATCCAGCGCACGGCCGCGCCCCGCGGCGCGTCGGCCGGCCCGTCCGGGCCGGGAGCCGGACCGCACCCCGCGCCCACCTCGTGCCCGTCGGCCGCGAGGCGCTGCACCAGGCGCCGCCCGACGAAGCCGTTCGCGCCCGTGACCAGCACCCTCACGCCACACGCTCCAGGTCCGCGTCCACCATCATGCGCACCAGCGTCGCGAAGTCCACGCGCGGCGCCCATCCGAGCTCGCGCTGAATCTTGCTCGGATCCGCGAGGAGCACGTCGACCTCGGCGGGCCGCACCAGCCCGGGATCCACCTTCACGTGCTTGCGCCAGTCGAGCCCGGCGTGCTGGAAGGCGATCTCGCACAGCTCGCGCACGGTGTGCGTCACGCCGGTGCCGACGACGTAGTCGGCCGGCTGGGCCGGCTGGAGCATCCGCCACATGGCGTCCACGTAGTCGCCCGCGAAGCCCCAGTCGCGCCGCGCCTCGAGATTGCCAAGTCGCAGCTCGGCCGCCCGCCCCTTGGCGATACGCGCCACGGCGTGGGTCACCTTGCGGGTGACGAATTCCAGCCCGCGGCGCGGCGATTCGTGGTTGAAGAGAACCCCGCTCACCGCGTACAACCCGTAAGACTCCCGGTAATTCACGGTGATCCAGTGCCCGTACACCTTGGCCACGCCGTACGGAGACCGCGGGTAGAACGGCGTCGTCTCGCGCTGGGGCGTCTCGACCGCTTTGCCGAACATCTCCGAGGAGCTCGCCTGGTAAAAGCGCGCCCCGGGACAGGCGAGGCGCACGGCCTCGAGCAACCGGGTCACGCCGAGCGCGGTGAACTCCCCCGTGAGCACCGGCTGGCTCCACGACGTGGGGACGAAGCTCTGGGCGGCGAGGTTGTACACCTCGTTCGGCTGCGCGTCCCGCACGACCGTGGTGAGCGAGTGCTGATCGAGCAGGTCCGCCGGCACGATATGCAAGCGATCGAGCAGGTGGCCGATGCGCTCGTACGAGTCGTGCGACGTGCGCCGCACGACTCCGACGACCTCGTACCCCTTCTCGAGCAGCAGCTCGGCGAGGTACGATCCGTCCTGGCCGGTGACACCGGTGATGAGCGCGGTCCGGCGGGGTTGCTCCGGGCGCCGGCCCGACTTAGGTTTCGCGCTCATTTCGGCCGGACCGCTCCTCATGGCTCGAGTGTGTGACATCTGCGGCAAGGGTCCCATCACGGGGCATAACGTCAGCCACGCGAACAACAAGACCAACCGGCGCTGGTACCCGAATCTCCAGCGGGTGCGCGCCCAGGTTGGAGGCGTGACGCGCCGGATGCGGGTGTGCACGCAGTGCATCAAATCCAACCGGGTCACCAAGGCGTCCTGAAAAAGAAGAAGGGGGACCCGCCAGGGTCCCCCGTCCGGTGGCGTACCCCGCCGCTCCCTCACTCACCCAGCAGTTCGATCCGGGCGATCTCGGCGCCGTCTCCGGCCCGGTGCCCCAGCTTGATGATGCGCGTGTAGCCTCCGGGCCGCGTCGCGAAGCGGGGCCCGACCTCTTTGAACAGTCGCTGCGCGACGTCGCGGTCCTTGAGCCGGGATTCCACCAGGCGGCGGGCGTGCAGGTCGCCTCGGCGCGCCAGGGTGATCAGCCGCTCGGCGTAGGGCCGCAGCTCCTTCGCCTTCGCCTCGGTCGTCACGATGCGCTCGTGCTGGAACAGGCTGGTGGCCATGTTGGCGAGCAGCGCCTTGCGGTGGCTCGCGGTCCGGGACAGCTGCCGGTGCTTGGCGCGGTGGCGCACTATTCTTCTCCTTCGCCCTCGGTCGGCTGCGCCTGGGGCGCCGTGCCGGGATCCAGCACGCGCACGTCGCCTTCCACGTCCTCGAGCTTCATCCCGAAGTTGAGCCCCTCGCGCCGCAACAGCTCCGCGATCTCGCCCAGCGCCTTCTCTCCCACGTTCTTCACCTTCAGCAGGTCTTCCTCACGGTACTGCACCAGGTCCGCGAGGGTGCGGATGTTCGAGTTCTTGAGCGAATTCACCGATCGAACCGACAACCCCACGTCGTCGATGCTGCGGCCGAGCACGTCCTTGAGCGGGCTCGTCGCCGCTCCGCCGTTCCCGGCCGGCTGCGCCGGGACCATGGGCACCTTGCCGAAGTCGACGAAGAAGCGAAAGTGCTCCTGCGCCAGGGCGGCCGCGTACGCGACGGCGTCCTCCGGGGAGATGGTGCCGTTGGTCTCCACGCTCAGCGTGAGGCGGTCGTAGTCGGTGCGCTGCCCGACGCGCGTCTCCGCCACGGTGAAGTTGGCGCGCCGCACCGGGTTGTAGATCGAGTCCACGCGGACCACGTCCACCGAGAGCGTGCGGTCGAGCGGGTGCTGCTCGGCCTCCACGTAGCCGCGGCCCTTATTGACGTACAACTCGCCGCCCACCTCGCGATCGTCCTGTAGCGTGAACAGCAGGAGATCGGGATTGACGATCGTCACCGCCCCGTGCGCCTCGATATCGCGCGCGTGGACGGGACCGGCCTTGTCACGCTTGACGCGCAACACCGCCTCGTCCGCGTCGGTCGCGAGCACGAGCGTGAGCCGTTTCAGGCGCTGGATGATCTGGTGCACGTCCTCGACGACGCCGGGAATGGTCTGGTGCTCGTGGACCACGCCGTCCAGCCGGAACGCCCACACGGCGGCCCCGCGCAGCGAGGACAGGAGCATCCGGCGCAGCGAATTCCCCAACGTGTACCCGTACCCGCGTTCCAGCGGCTGGAGTCGAAACTCGGCCGCATTCGGGTTGTCCTCGCGCTTGGTCATTTCCACCAGGTGCGGATGGACCAGCCCCGTCAAATCAAGAGTCGTCATCACTTGGAATAGAGCTCGACGATTAACTGTTCTTGCGCCGCGATCGGAATCGCGTCGCGACTGGGCCGCTCGGTCATGCGACCGAGGACCTTCTCCGTATCCACCTGAATCCACGACACCGGCTGCCCGCGGCCGAACTGCTCGAGCGCCGCCCGCACCAGCGTCAGCTCGCGGCTCGCGTCCACCACCTTGACCTCGTCCCCGGGGCGGACCCGATAGGACGGCACGTCCACCTTGCGCCCGTTCACCGAGATGTGGCGGTGGCACACGAGCTGGCGCGCCTGCTTGCGCGAGACCGCGAAGCCCATGCGATACACCAGGTTGTCCAGCCGGCTCTCGAGCGCCACGAGCAGCGCCTCACCGGTGACGCCGGGCTCCTTCAGCACGCGATCGAAGATGTTGCGGAACTGGCGCTCCGACAGGCCGTAGATGCGCTTCACCTTCTGTTTTTCGCGCAGCTGCTTCGCGTACTCGGACGCCTTCCGCCGGCGCCCGGTGGACTGGCCGTGCTGGCCCGGCGCGTACGCTCGCCGCTCGATCGCGCACTTCTCCGTGAGGCAGCGCGTGCCCTTGAGGAAGAGCTTCGTCCCTTCTCGGCGACACAGCTTGCAGGCCGGACCGGTATAGCGCGCCATCGCCTACACCCGCCGTTTCTTGGGCGGCCGGCACCCGTTGTGCGGGATCGGCGTGACGTCGCGGATCGACCGGATCTGCAAGCCGGCCGTGGCGAGCGCCTGGATCGCCGACTCGCGACCGGAGCCCGGGCCCTGGATGCGCACGTGCACGCGCCGCACGCCGAGATTCATCGCCTCGCGCGCCGCCTGCTCGGCGGCCACGGTCGCGGCGAACGGCGTGGACTTTTTCGACCCCGCGAACCCGGCCTTGCCCGAGGACCCCCACGTGATGGCGTTCCCCTGCAGGTCGGTGATCGTGATCAGCGTATTGTTGAACGTCGCCGTGATGTGGGCGATTCCCTCCGCCTCGACGACTTTCTTGGCGCGCTTGGCGCCCGCAGGTTTCGCTTGTGCCATTTACTTTTTGAGGAGGGGCTTCTTCTTGCCCGCGATCGCCCGCCGCGGCCCCTTCTTGGTGCGCGCGTTGGTGTGTGTGCGCTGGCCGCGCACCGGGAGATTCTTCCGGTGGCGCGACCCGCGGTACGTCCCGATGTCCATCAACCGCTTGATGTTCATCGCGACTTCGGTGCGCAGCGCGCCTTCGACCTTGTAGTCCCGCTCGATCACCTGGCGCAACCGCGCCACCTCGGCGTCGCGCAGGTCGCGCACCCGCGCGTCCGCGCTGATCCCGGTCTCCGCGAGAATCTTTTTCGCGTTGCTCGGGCCAATGCCGTAGATGTACGGAAGAGCGTACAGGATTTTCTTCTCGCGCGGCAGATCCACGCCAGCAATTCGCGCCATCCCCTACCCCTGCCGCTGTCGGTGCTTGGGATTCCGCTTGCAGATCACGCGGAGGACCCCCCGGCGTTTGATGACTTTGCAATGCTCACAGATCGGCTTGACGCTGGAGCGAACCTTCAACGGGTGATCTCCAAGTGGGAAGATTTCGACTTAGTCCCGAAGTATAGACGGGCTCGTAAGTGCACGCAAGGGGCGGGATTACGGGGCGGTGCGCACCTCCACCAGGTCCCAACCAGTCCCCGCGAAGCGAAACCGCAGAAACAGCGTCTCGCGCCGCACGTCCTTGGTGCCGAGCACCGTGTACTCCCGCTCCAACTCCACGAACCCACTCCCGGGCGCGACCTCCCGCACATTGCGGACCGCCAGCGTTCGCTCGGCCGCCGTGCGCAGGTAGCGTCGCAACAACTCGATCGCCTGGGCTCGCCCGAGGGGGGCCGATGCATCGGCCCCGGGAATCTGGAGCACGACGCTAGCACTTTGCCCGACAAGCGCTTGAGGATTGTGGGCAAGCCACGCCGCCTGGGCCCCGCGCGCCGCATCGCCGAGCGCGCCCTGGGCGGCGACCGGTGGCACGAGGAGAACGCCCAGCAGTGCCGCAACCTTCATAATGCCTCCACCAGGCGCCGGAACGCCGCCGCCGGATCGGGCGCGGCCGTGATGGGCCGGCCGACCACGAGGTGGGTCGCCCCGCGCCGCACCGCCTCCTCGGGCGTCACCGTGCGCACCTGGTCCCCCGCGTCGTCGCCCGCCGCTCTGATCCCCGGCACGACGATCCAGGGATCGGGCCCGAGCGCTTCCCGCAGCAGCCCGACCTCCGCCCCGGAGGCGACGACGCCGCGCAGCCCGGTCGTGCACGCCAGCCGGGCGAGACGCTCCGCCTCGAACCCCACGTCCGGGACGCCGCGGCCCACCACCTGCTCGAACTCGCCCGCGTCGTGCGACGTGAGCACCGTGACGCCGACGAGCGGCAGGTCACCGGCCGCAGCGGTCGCGGCCGCGAGCATGGCGCGACCGCCGAGGCAGTGCACCGTCGCGAGCGACACGCCGAGCTCGCGCGCCGCGGTCACTGCGCCGGCGACGACGCTCGGGATATCGTGCCACTTGAGATCGAGGAATACGCGCACGCCTCGCGCCGCGAACTCGCGCACCAGGGCCGGCCCCTCGCGCACGAACAGCACCGGCCCGAGCTTGGCCCAGCGGAGGCCGGGGAGCCGGTCCGCGAGGTCGAGCGCGGCGCGGCCGCTCGGCACGTCGAACGCGACGACCAGCTCAGCCACGGGACAGCTCCCGCGCGATCCGCTCCGGCGCACGGGGGTCGGCGAGCGCCGCCGTGCCGACCGCGACGAGCACCGCGCCTGCCGCAAGATACTCCCGCGCGTCGCGGCCGGTGCGGATCCCGCCGACGCCGATCACGGGGAGGCCCACCCGCTCCCGAATCCGCTGGGTCGCCAGGACGCCGATCGGCAGCAGCGCCGGCCCGCTCACGCCGCCGACGCCGTTGCCCAGGCGGTGGTCCAGTTTCCCGGGAATCGTGTTTACGACGCTCACCCCATCCGCTCCTTCGTCCTTCGCCACTTGCGCCATGGCCGCGACGTCGGGCAGCACCGGGGACAGCTTCACGACCAGCGGTCGTGGCGTCGCGCGGCGGCAGCGCCGCACCAGGTCCGCCAGGGCCCCCGGCTCGGCGCCGAACTCCAGGCCGCCGGCGCTCGTGTTGGGGCACGACGCGTTGATCTCGAACGCGGTGACGACAGGGAGATCGGTCAGGCCCCTGATGACGGTAACGTAGTCTTCCACGAGAGCGCCCGCGACGTTGACGATGACCCGCGCGCGCGTCAGGCGGCTCGCCGCCCAGGGCAGATGATCACGGGCAACCGCCTCCAATCCCGGGTTGGCGAGACCCACCGCGTTGAGCATGCCGCCGGGAAACTCCGCCACCCGTGGCGACGGATGCCCCTGCCGCGGCTCGGGCGTCACGGCCTTGGTCACTACCCCACCCAGGGCGTCGAGGTCGATGACGTCCTCGACCTCGCGCCCGAACCCGGCGGTTCCGGCGGCGAGCAGGACAGGATTCTGAAAGGTCGCGCCGAAGACGTGAACGGCGCTCACCGCCGCTCCGCGGACGGCGGGGGGGGGCGACGCCGCTCCGGCTCGGCGCGGCGCGGCGCGGCGCGACCCGGGCTCGGCACGCGCGGCGGCTCGGTGCGCGCGGGCTCGCGCGGATCGAGCGGCGGTCCCCGGGGGCCCGGAGCCGGTGGCAGGATGAGCGGGGCCGCGAAGGGCTCGACGGGGACAGGCGCAACCCCGAGTGCGCGCGCGAGGGAATCCTCGACCGCACCGTACCCCGGACTCGCCGCGCCGCGCAGTGCGAGAGTGTAGGGCGACGCGGCGTACGCCGACTCCAGCACGCCGACGAGCGAGTCCGCGCGCTCGGGGACGAGTGCGGCCCCCGCGAGGAGCGCTTTCGGGGCGAACAACGATGCCCGGTGCTGCCGCGCGAACGCGAGGAACAGGGACGCCGCGAGGTGCGGCGCGGCGAGGGAGTCGCGTACGAACTCGGCCGCGTGGAACTCGGTCACCTCGCCCGCCTCGGGCGCGTCCCCCGCGCCGAGCACGCGGCGGATGCGGCGCTGCAGCTCGCGGCCGTCGGCGACGGCCTCCCCGCCCCAGCCGGATTCGAGCAGGGCCCCGAGCCGGTGGTCCACGGCTCGTAGCTCGGGGAGGCTCTCCGCGCGGGCCGCCATCACGCGCAGGGTGGCAACCTGCCCCCGTTGGCCCGCCGCGGAGTCGGCAGCCGCGGCAGCCGCCTGCGCATAGCGCGTCGCGGCGGCGGGAAGGGCGCGGCCCGCGAACAGACGGTCGCCGTCGGCGAGGAGCAACCGGGCCCGGGTCCCGGCGGGTACGCGCCGGTGCGCGAGAAGCCGGTCGAGGGCCGCGCTCGCCACCGCCGCACCCGCCGCGCCCCCCACGTCCCCCAGCAGGCTGTTCCACTCTGCTTCGTCGAACCGGCCACGGGTCATCGTGTCGAGCAACGCCTCGACGGCATCACTGTGTCCCGCCGCGAGCGCCACCCGCGCGCGGGCGGCGACGGCCCCATGCTCCGACGAGCGCGCGTACCACTGCGCGGCGGCCTCGAGGTCGCCGCGCAGCTCCGCCGCGCGCCCCGACAGGAGCCGAGCGCGCGCGGCGCGTGTCCCGTCACGGGACTCCGTGACAGGTGCGAGCAACCGGGCCGCGGTCCTGACATCCGGGACGGCGAGGGCACACTCGGCCGCCGCCAGCGCCGCCCGCTCCCGCAGAGCCACGTTCTGCACCGACTCGAGCGCCCGCGAGAGCGGGGGGACCGCGCGATCGCACGTCCCGCTCTTCGCCAGGGCCTCGCCTTCGAGCACGAGGGCGGCCGGCGCCCAGCGGCCGCGCGGGTGCCGGGTCACGACGGACTCGGCCCTCATCGCCGCCGCGGCCCAGGAGGCGCGCGCTTCCTCCATCCGTCCCTCACGCTCGTGCTTGCGGGCCTGCCCGGCGAAGTGGTCGGCGCTCCACATACCGTTGTAGTAGCCGCACGCCGCCCCACCGAGCAGCGTCGCAGCCAGCGCCAGAGCCCGCCCCGCCCGCCGCGTCACCGCCCACCCGCCGGCGCCGCGACCGTCAGCTTGCGCTCGAACTCGAGCAGGTATGCGACGATGCCGTCGGCGATGGCGCTCGCCAGCTTGTGCTCCCCCAGGCCCGACGCGAGGAAGGCGGCGTCGCCGCGATTCGTTGCAAACCCCGTCTCCACGAGGATCGCCGGGCGGCGCGCCGTGGTGAGCACCATAAAGCCGGCCTGCTGCACGCCCCGGTCTCCACCCGGATGCGCGGTGCTCACGTGGCCCTGCACCAGCTCGGCCAGCCGCGCGGATTCGCGCAGATACTCGTTCAGCTGGAGGTCGCGCAGGATGAATCCCAGGGGACCCGTGGACACGCCCGTCGTGCCGGTCTCGAAGCGGATCGCGTCGTTTTCCATCTTGGCCACGCGGGCCTGATCCTCGGTTTTTGCGTCGGACAGAAAATACGTCTCGACGCCGCTCGTCTGATCGCGGCGCCGTCCAGAAGACGGGGGCATGGCGTTGACGTGAATGCTGACGAACAGGTCGCACTCGCTGCTGCACGAGGCGCCCCGGTCGCTGAGATCTATGAGGGTGTCGCTGGTGCGAGTGAGGCGGGCCCCGAGACCCCGTCGCGTGAGCTCGGCCCACAACAGCTTCCCGATCCGCAGCGTGATGTCCTTCTCGACCAGCCCCGCCGGAAAGTAGAGGCCCGGATTGCCCGGGTCCGCGCCGCCGTGCCCCGGATCGATCACGATCGCGTGAGGCAGCCGCAGGCCGGTGAGTGGATGCGCCCCTGCGCCGCCTCCTCCCCCGCCCGCGGCAGCTCGGGCGAGCGGCACGCCGCTCGACAGTTCCTCGAGCCGCGCCGCCGCCGCATCCCACCTGTAGCGCGGCGCGAGCGCGCGCGGCAGCGATACGGCCACCCAATCGAGCGGCAGGAACAGCGTGTCGCGCACGACGTAGGGTGCCCCGATCAGCGAGTACACCACTCCGCTCGAACGCACGAACGGTGCACCGAGCTGGAAAACGAAGACCGTACCCGCGAGCCCGACCGTGGCCTCGCAGCCGTCGAGCGTGGTGGTGAGGTCCAGGGGCCCGGCCAGCAGGGGGGCCGCGACCGCCGCGGTACCGCGCTCCATGGTCACCGGCACAGCCGTCTCGCCCCGCCGCGTCGCGATCACCACCTGCGACGGCACCTGCAACAGGACGAGCAGGGCGATCACGTTCGCTTTCCGCGGAACGCGCGCGCCGTCTCGCGGTCCACCGCGCGCCGCTTCAGCTCTTCGCGCTTGTCATGCGTCCGTTTCGCACGGGCGAGCGCGATCGCGACCTTCGCGACGCCGTCCTTGAAGTACAGCTCCAGCGGCACGAGCGTCAGCCCGCCCTGGGTGGTGCCGCCGATCAGTTTACGAATCTCGCGCTTGTGGAGGAGGAGCTTACGGGAGCGGGCCGGGGGTGGGTTGTTGTAGCTGCCCGCCGCGTACGGAGAGATGTTCATTCCTTCGAGCCACACCTCGCCGCGACGCACGTGCGCGTACGACTCACCCAGGCTCGCCTTCCCGGCCCGGAGCGACTTGACTTCCGTTCCCGTAAGCACGAGCCCGGCCTCCCACGTTTCCAGGAGATGGTAGTCATGTCGCGCCCGCGGATTCCGGGCGATGGAGAGCTTGTCCAAGCTGGCAGGCCAAGATAAGAAACCGGGTTGAGGGCGGTCAAGCCAAGAGTTGACTTGAGGTTATACCGCGGCCTATAATTCGCCGTTCCAACCCCCAGCCGAAGTGGTGGAACTGGTAGACGCGCTGGCTTCAGGAGCCAGTGGGCGCAAGCCCGTGGGGGTTCGAGTCCCCCCTTCGGCATGACTGCTAGACGGTTAGACGCCGAGACGGGTAGGGGCGAACTACCCGTCTACCCGTCTCGCCGTCTAGTATCGTGCCATCCCCGGATCGATGTTGACCGCCCACGCGTCGATCCCGCCCTTCAGACTCCGCACCTTGGCGAAGCCGGCAGCGCGCAGAATCTCGAGCGCCTTGAGGGAGCGTGCCCCGTGGTGGCAGTGCGTCACGATCTCGGCGTGGTCGTCGAGCTCGCGCAGGCGCTCGGGCAGGTCTCCCAAGGGAATCAGCCGCGCGCCATCGATGTTCACGATCTCGTACTCGTGCGGCTCGCGCACGTCCACCAGGACGATCGGCTTGCCGGCGTCGAGCTCCTCCTTCAGATCGAGCGCCGTGACTTCGGCGCCGTCGTACGCGGGCTCCGAGCCGACGCCGCAGAAGGCTTCATAATCGATCAGCGACGTGATGGTCGGCTTGCGCCCGCACACCGGGCAATCCGGGTCCCGCTCCAGCTTCAGCTCGCGGAACTTGAGCCTGAGCGCGTCGAACAGCAGCAGCCGCCCGATCAACGTCTCGCCCCTGCCGAGGATGAGCTTGATCGTCTCCATGGCCTGGATCGACCCGATGATCCCCGGCAACACGCCCAGGACTCCGCCCTCGGCGCAGGAGGGAACCAATCCCGGCGGGGGGGGCTCCGCGTAGAGGCAGCGGTAGCACGGGCCTTCCTTGGCGTAGAACACCGACGCCTGGCCCTCGAACCGGAAGATCGACCCGTACACGTTCGGCTTGCCCAGCAACACGCACGCATCGTTCACGAGGTAGCGCGTCGGAAAATTGTCGGTGCCGTCCGCCACCACGTCGAACTCGCGGAGGATGTCGAGGGCGTTCGCGGATGTGAGACGCGTCTCGAACGTCTCGACCTGCACGTTGGGGTTCAAGTCCTCGATGCGGCGACGCGCCGACTCCAGCTTCGGGATGCCGAGCGTGTCGGTGCCGTGCAGGATCTGGCGCTGCAGGTTCGTCTTGTCCACGACGTCGAAGTCGACGATCCCGAGCGTCCCCACGCCCGCAGCCGCGAGGTACAGGGCGGCGGGCGACCCGAGCCCGCCCGCGCCGATCAACAGGACACGCGCCGCCTTGAGCTTGCGCTGTCCCTCCAGGCCCACGTCGGGGAGGATGAGATGGCGCGAGTAACGCAGGATTTCCTCGTGCGACAGCTTGGGCAGGACGTCCGCCACCGCGGTTCCTCCGGCGATACTCGGAATGATCGAAACCGTGTCACCCGCCGCGACGCGCGTGTCCCGCTGGGCCAGCTGACGGATGTCGCGGTCGTTCACATACACGTTGACGAAGCTGCGGAGCCGGCCGTCGTCCGCGAAGAGGTGCGGGCGCAGCGCGCCGTGGGCACTCGTGAGCCGGTCCAGCACTTCACCCACGTTGCCGCCCTCGAGCTCGAGGGCGTCTTTGCCCCCCACGAACGGGCGGAGCGGCGTCGGGATCAGGACGGTGACTGCCATATCGGTTCCTCGGCGAACGCCGCACGGTCGTCGGACAGGCGCCAGGACTTCACCTCGCCGGCGCGTCCCCCGGCCACGGCGACGATGACGTAGCTGAGCCGCGGCCAGGCGTGCTCGCGGTCGAACGCCGACGGCTCGGGTGGGTGATCGGGATGCGAGTGGTACACGCCAAGCACCTCGAGCCCGTCGCGGTCGAGCGTCGCCTGCGCGCGCCGGAACGCGTCGGGGTCGATCAAATAGCGGTTGCGCGCCGAGTCGTTGCGCTGGTTCGCCAGCGGCACCAGCTGCACCACGACAGGGCGCTCTCCCTCCAGCATCCCGCCGATCAACCCGCAGGCCTCGTGCGGGTAGTCCGCCTCCCCGTGGTGGCGGATCGCCGCCAGGTGCCGGGGATGGAGCACGAGGGTCACCGGACATCTCCCGCGAGCCGCCGGCTCTCGCTCAGGTAGCGCATCCCGGAGTCGGGGGCGATGACGACCACGACGCCGTCGGAGCGGAGTCGCTCGGTGGCCACGAGGGCCGCACCCGCGGACCACCCGACGAACAGCCCAGCGTCCCGCGCCAGGCGACGCACCGCGTCGTCCGCGTCCTCGGTCGTCACGAACTCGGTGCGGCTGGGGATCGCGGGATCATAGATTCCCGGGACGATGGCGGTCGCGAGGTGCTTGAGCCCCTCCAGCCCATGAAACGGCCCATCCGGCTGCACCGCCACCAGCTCGATCGCTGGGTTCAGCTCCCTGAGCCGTCTGCCGGTGCCCATCAGCGTACCCGTGGTGCCGAGCCCGGCGACCAGGTGCGTGATCCGCCCGCCCGTCTGCCGCCACAACTCCTCGGCGGTGGTGAGCACGTGCGCCCGGGGGTTCGCCGGGTTGTTGTACTGATCGGCGTACCAGTACTGATCAGGCTGGAGCGCGGCGAGCTCGCGCGCGCGACGGATCGCTCCGTCCGTGCCCTCGAGCGGATCCGTGAACACCACCTCCGCGCCGTACGCCTCGAGCAGCGCCTTGCGCTCCAAGCTGGCGTTGGCCGGTACGCAGACGGTGACGCCGATCCCTGCGGCAGCGCCCAGCATGGCATACGCGACGCCGGTGTTGCCGCTCGTCGCATCGAGCAGGCGCTTGCCGGGCAGCTCGCCCCGCGCCACGCCGTCGCGCAGAATGAACAGCGCCGGCCGGTCCTTGACGCTGCCGCCGGGATTGAGCCACTCGGCCTTGAGAAGCAAGGGGCGGGCGGAGGCGGTAAGGGGCGGTAGGGGGATGAGCGGAGTATTCCCGACCAGCCCCCACAACGCGGGTTCGGCCGTCGCCGCTCTGACCGCCTCATACCGCCCCATACCGCCTCTGACCGCCGCCGTACTCATTCCGCTCCCTTTGCGATCGGCGCGCCCACCAGGTTCCCCCACTCGGTCCACGAGCCGTCGTAGTTGCGCACCTTCTTATGGCCCAGCAGGTACTTGAGCGCGAACCAGGTGTGACTCGAGCGCTCGCCGATGCGGCAGTACGCGATCACTTCCCCCTTGCCGAGCACGCCGGCCTGCTTGTACAGCTGCTCGAGCTGCTCGCGCGGCTTGAAGGTGCCATCGGAGGCAACGGCCTGCGCCCAGGGGACGTTGCGCGCGCCGGGGATGTGGCCGGGCCGCTGGGCCGTCTCCGCCATCCCCGGAGGCGCGATGATGTCGCCCACGTACTCGGCCGGCGAGCGCACGTCTACCAGCGCCACCTGTTTCCCGCGCAGGGCGCGCTCGACTTCGGCGCGCCGCGCGCGCAGCGCGAGGTTGGGACGCTTGGGGACGGGGTACTTGGCCGGCCGGACCTCCGGGCGCGTGGGCACGAGCGCGCGACCCTCGGCGGCCCACTTGGCGCGCCCGCCGTTCATGAGCTTGGCGCTCTTGTGGCCGTACAGCTGCAGCAGCCAGAAGGCGAACGCGGCGAACCAGTTGTTGTTGTCGCCGTACAGCACGACGGTCGTCTTGGGGGTCACGCCGGCTTCACCCATCAGCCGGGCGAAGGCCTTCGCATCGGGAATGTCGCGGCGCACGCGATCGTTCAGCTGGGACTGCCAGTTCCATCCGACGGCGCCGTTGATGTGGCCGGAATCGTACGCGGTCGTGTCCACGTCCACTTCGATCAAGCGAACGCCCGGGTCGACGAGATGCGCCGCCACCCACTCGGTCGAGACCAGTACCTCCGGATGCGCGTAATTCACAGTGAACCTCCAAACAGGTTGCCCCCGACGGGCGTGGCCGTCGGGTCTCGGGTAAAAAACAACGGCGTTGTGGCTGGCCTAGTTCCCGGCCGTGACCCCGGCGATCTGGTACACTTCCGGCTCGTCGTGCATCAGGTCGGCGAGGGAGATGCCGGACAGCAGCTCGTTGATGCGCTGCTCCAACATCCGCCACACCGGCCGGATGCTGCACGACGTGTCGCGGCTACATCGCTGCGCGTCCACGGGGTGGAGATCGCAGTTCACTTCGAAGGTGACGTGCTCGGAGGCGTCCATCACATCCTTCACCGTGATGGCGTGCGCGGGACGCGCGAGGTGGTAGCCACCCTTGGCGCCGCGCACCGAGTCGACCAACCCGGCACGCCTGAGACGGAGGAGAATCTGCTCGACGTAGTCGTGCGGCAGGCGCTCGTGCTCGGCAAGCTCGCGCGCCGCGACGGGGCCTTCCCCGCCGCGCCGCGCCAGGCCGAGCGACACGATCAACCCGTATTCACCCCACGTAGTGATCCGCACCCGTGGAATATGCGACGCCCGGTGTCGGGATTCAATGCCCGCGCCTCGGGCACGGAGCCCACCATGCCGTGAGCCCCGTCACGGGGCCCGCACGCGCGTTACGACCTGATCAGCACTCCCAGCAGCAGCCCGGACACGTTGATTCGCACGAGCCAGGACCAGAAAGTCGCGTTGTTCAGCCGGCGGACTTTGTCGTACCAGATGCTGTTGCCGACGGTTGCGATGGCGATGGTGGGTAGCCACAGGACCGTAGCGAACTCCATTCCCGCAAGCGGACCCCCACCGGATACCCACAGGCTGCCCATGAAGCGGCGGTACAGGAAGGCGAGCACCACTCCGAAGACAAGGGCCAGCACGGCGGACTTGGGCAGGGCCGCCGCCATCATTTTCTTTCCCTCTTCGGGCGACGGGGGAAAGGTCCCGTACGCCTCCATGCCCTTGGTGAACACCTTCCCCCACATGACCCAATCGGCGAAAAACGCGCCGACGCCCGCGATGAGCCCGGCCACGATCCAGTTCATGAATGCTCCTCCACAGAGAGAGTGCGCCCTACGACGACACGCTACCGCCGGCGCTCGCCCGGCACGCCCAGCTCGGTCATCGCCCGCAGGTCCAGCACGTCCTCCAGCTCCTTGTCGGTGAGCAGCCCCTTCTCCCGCACCAGCTGCCGGACGCTCAGGTTGCGCGCGAGCGCCTCCTTGGCCAGCTCGGCGGCCCGCGCGTACCCGAGGCGCGGCGCGAGCGCGGTGACGAGCGCCGGGCTCCGTTCCAGCCAGTAGGCGCACTGCGCCGCGTCGGCACCGATCCCCTCCACACAGCGCTCGGCGAAGAGCCGGCTCGCGTTGGTGAGAATCTCGAGCGTGAACAACAGGTTGTGCGCGATCACGGGCATCATCACGTTCAGCTCGAGCTGCCCGGCCTCGCCCGCCGTCGCGACCGTCACGTCGTTCCCGATCGCCTGGTAGCACACCATGTTCACCATTTCCGCCATCGACGGGTTCACCTTGCCGGGCATGATGCTGGACCCCGGCTGCACCGGCGGCAGCGTGATTTCCGCCAAGCCGGTGCGCGGGCCGGACGCGAGCAGCCGGATGTCGCTCGCGATCCGTCCCAGGTCCACCGCGTAGGTGCGGAGCGCGCCCGAGAGCGCCACGGCGTCTCCCAGGGACTGCATCAGCTGCACGCGATCCTTCCCCTCCTCGAGCTCGAGGCCCGTTATCGCCCGGAGGTGCTTGACCATGAGGCCGGGATATTGCGGCTCGACGTTCAGGCCGGTGCCGACAGCACTCCCGCCGATGCCCACCTCGCGCAGGGCGGCGCCGGCCTGCGCGATGCGGTTGCTCCCGCGCTCGAGGGCATGTCCGTAGGCGGCGAACTCCTGGCCGAGCCGGATCGGCGTGGCGTCCTGGAGATGGGTGCGGCCCGACTTCACGATTGCGTCGAACTCCACACCCTTCGCGATGAACGCGCGCGCCAGGCGAGCCACCGCCTTAAGCAAGGCGGGGAGCTGCGCAAGCGCGGCGAGACGGATCGCGGTGGGGATCACGTCGTTCGTGGACTGCGCCATGTTGACGTGATCGTTGGGGTGCACCGGCTTGTACTCGCCGCGTCGCGCGCCCAGCAGCTCGTTGGCCCGGTTGGCGAGCACTTCGTTGCAGTTCATGTGGTGCGACGTGCCGGCCCCGGCCTGGTACGGATCGACCACGAAGTGCTCACGGTGGGCGCCCGCCAGCACCTCGTCCGCGGCGCGGACGATCGCGTCGGCGAGCCTGGGGTCGAGCCGCTTCGTCTGCTTGTGGGTGAGCGCCGCCGCCTTCTTGATCCAGATGACTGCATCGACGAACGGGGCCAGCGGCGCGAGGTGCGACACCGGAAAGTTGCGGCGTGCCCGCTCGGTCTGGACCCCGTACAGGGCCTCGGCCGGGACCTCGAGCTCGCCCAACGAATCCCGCTCGGTGCGCGTGGCACTCATGGCGGACACATTCTATGGAGTGGCGAGCGGAAAGGCGAGACTTCGCAGCGCGGTCACTTCGTCGGCTCGACCCGCAGGCTGTCGTTGAAGCGGTTGAAGTACTCCGCCATTCCGACCACGAGCGTGATCTCGACGATCTGGCCCGCGTCCCAGGCATCCGCCAGGCGGCGGTACAGGGCGTCCGTGACGTCGTGCCCCGAGCGGTGCACGACGTCCGCGTACTCGAGCGCCGTGCGCCAGCCGGGGTCGAGCGCCTCGAGCGGCGCCCGGTCGCCGCGATCCTGCAGCGCCTCCACCAGGGCCTCGCTCGCGCCGTGCCGTCTTGCCAAGACGGTATGGGAGTTGAGTCAGTAGCGGCAGCGGTTGAGGTGGGAGACCCGCACCCACACCAGCTCCTTCAACAGCGGCGACACAGTCCCCTCGTTCATCACCGTCCGAAAGTGCGCGATCATGGTCTGAAGGTGCTTGGGCCGGACCGCGACGGTGCGGAACATGTTGGGGATGTTGCCCCGCTCCCGCAGATACGTCTCGAAGATGGGCCGCACTTCCGGCGCCGCCTCCTCGGGCGTGAGCGGCGGCAGGCGCGGGTCCGTCATGGCTCGTCCTCCCGCGACCGCCTGAACCATCCGATCTTCAGCAACTCGGTCGCCGCCCGGTAGCCGACGCTGCGAATCAACGCGTACGCACCCAAGATCGTGAGCAGCACGGCGGTATAGAAGCGCCACAACAGCAGCACGACGACCTGGTGGTCGCCGAAGTCTCCCGGGAATCCCGAGAGAAACGCGACTTCGACACCCCCACCCCCCGACGGCAGGGGCAGGAACAGGGGCGCGTGGATGAGGGTGAGCGCACCGAAGAACATCTGTCCGAACGGCGGCCGGTGGGGCGCGTTCCAGACGAGCGCGGGAAGAATCAGGGCGCGGGCGGCGACGCTGACGACGGTGAGGAGCGCGCCGGCGCCGAGCACCCACCACGGCGCGCGACGCACGTGGGCCAGGGCCACGCGCCACTGCCGCCGCACGCGGTGGCGGATCATTCCCGAGCGCGCCATGCGCTGCAGCAGGTAGATGACGCTGAGCACGAGCAGGGCCACGAGCTCCACCGCCACGAGCTCGCCGGCGCGATGGCGGCGTAGCCAGTGGCGCGCCGCGGTCTGCCAATCGGGGACGTAGTACGCCACCAACGCCGCCCCCACCAGCATGAAGACCGGCCATTCCGCGGCCACCTCGACGCCGATGGCGACGAGGCTGGTCACCGGCCGGACCCTCGCCTCGTTCAACCCCAGGAACCGCGCGGGCTCCCCGCCCAACCGGTTCGGCGTCAGGGTGGACGCCGCCTCCCCGTACAGGTTGAGCCGCACCGCGTCCTGGAACCCGAGCCGGCCGCCGGCGGTCCACACGGCGAGCTGGATGCGCCAGGCGCGGACCACGCAGTCGAGCGCGAGCAACGCCAGCGCGAGGGCGTGGCTCATACGAACGCGAAACGCGAAACGCGAAACGCGAAACGGCAGGTTCGTCTAGTCAGAGCAGTCGCCCAGCGGATACAGGAACCCGCAATTGGGGCACGGGTTCTTGCAGCCCCACGGCTTGGGCCGCACGGTCGCGCCGCACCGCTGGCACGCCCGCCGCTCGCTAGGCGCGATGGGCGGCGGTGAGGAAGGGATTGTGGCGACGCTCGCGTCCGACGGTGGTCTCGGGTCCATGGCCGCTGTACACGATGGTGTCATCCGGCAGGCTGAGCAACTCCCGCTCGATGCTCCGGAGGAGGGTGTCGAAGTCCCCGCCCGGGAGATCGGTGCGACCGATCGACCCCTGAAACAGCACGTCCCCCACGAACGCGACTCCGTACCCTACCAGCGACACGCTGCCGGGTGAATGCCCGGGGGTGTGCCGCACCGCGAACGCGAGCTCGCCCACGCCGACCACGTCGCCGTGCGCGAACTCCCGGTCGGGCGGCGGCAGCGGATCTGCCTGCATGCCGAACGCCCTTGCTTGCTCGACCACGTGATCGTACAGGAGCAGGTCCGCCGGATGCAGGTACACCGGGGCGCCGGTCTCCCTGCGCAACTGCGCGACGCCGACGACGTGGTCGATGTGGGCGTGCGTCAGCCAGATCGCCGCCGGCCGGACGCCTAGCGCGGCGAGCTTGTGGGCGATCAATCCGGCGCCTTCGCCGGGGTCGACGACGGCGCACGCTCGACTGGGCTCGTCCACGACGAGGTAGCAGTTTTCGGCGAACCCGCCGTTCGGGATCGCGACGACGTTCACGGCGCCACCGCCGCCTTTTCTTTTTCGCGCAGGGCCGCCAGGTACTTCTCCACCGCGATGGCGGCCGTGGTGGCGTCGCCCACGGCGGTCGTGATCTGTCGCGTGAGCTGGCTCCGCACGTCGCCCGCCGCGAACAGGCCCGGGATCGAGGTCATCATCCGCTCGTCGGTGATGAAGTACCCCCCCGCGTCGTGCTTGAAGTGCCCCGAGACCAGGTTCGCGTTCGGCTTGAACCCGATGAAGACGAACACGCCGCCCACCTTGAGCCGGGAGTGCTTCCCCGTCACCGTGTCTTCGAGCGCGAGATGATCCACGCCGCTTTCGCTCCCCACGATCTCCTGGACCTGCTTGTTCCAGATGACCTCGATCTTGGGGTTCGCGAAGGCCCGCTCCTGGAGGATCTTGGACGCCCGCAGCTCGTCGCGCCGGTGTACGATGTACACCTTGCTCGCGTAGCGGGTCAGGTAATCGGCTTCCTCGACCGCGGCATCGCCGCCGCCGATCACGGCCAGCACCTCTCCCTTGAAGAACGCCCCGTCGCACACCGCGCAATACGACACGCCCTTGCCCGCATACTCCTTCTCGCCCGGCACGCCGAGCTTCACGGGCGTCCCGCCGGCGGTGAGAATGACCGCGGGCGCGCGATGCACCCAGCCGCGGGCCGTCGCCACTTCGAACGACCCGTCCGCGGCCTTGCGGATCTGCTCCACGGTGTCCGTGACGATCTCGGCACCGAACTTCTTGGCGTGCTCCGCCATCTTTCCCGCCAGGTCCCACCCCTTGATGCTCTCGAAGCCGATGTAGTCCTCGATCAAGTCGGTATTGAGGAGCTCGCCGCCGGGCGCGCCGCGCTCGAGCACGAGGGTCTTCAGCATGCCGCGTCCCGCATACATCGCGGCGCACAGCCCCGCGGGGCCGGCGCCCACGACGATGACGTCGTATTCGTCGCCGTGCACCTTGGCAGCGCCACCGTGGGCGACGTCAGGATTCCGCTTGTGGTCGGTCATCCCCTCGGAATTCCAATCGCGGGGGATCCCCCTCCCCCGCCAGGGCTCGCGCGAGCTGCGCGCGGAACGTCACCGTCTCGAACTCCACGTCGTCGCGTTGCGGTCCGGCCAGCTTCTCGAGCGCCGCGTTCCCCACGACGTCCACGCCATGGCGGTTACCGCGCTCCCGGTGCAACAGGGCGGCCGCCGCCTGAATCAGGCCCTGCCAGACGGCCGCTGCGTCCGACCTAATAATAGAACGCCAGACTGTTTCCAGGGCTTCGTGGGCGCGCCAGTAGTCGCGGGCGTTGAACAGCGCGCGGGCGCGCTCCAGATGCGCTCGACGCTCGTCGGGAGTCATGGGCGGACGGAGGCGGTCAGGGGCGGTAGGAGGCGGTAGGGACAATGAGCGCGCTACCGCCCCTTACCGCCAGCTACCGCCCCTTCCCGCCCCACCGCCCCCGATCCGCAGCACGTTGAGGGCCCCATGACAGCTCGAGATCGTCCCGATCAGCACGCCCGCGGGCTCACCGCTCTCCCCCGCCGCCGCCACGAGCGCGTCCCCAGCCAACACCGCATCCACCGCGAACGTCCCGACGCCAAACACGTGATGGCGGCACACGAACAGCGCCGGGCCGCTCACGCGCTCCCCCTCCCCCCGCAACCGTTCGGCGAGCTGCGTCACGGCCTCTCCCATCTCCCAGGTGCGGGGCTGTCCGATGGCGGGGCAGAGAGCCGGCTCCACGCAGTGCGTGGGACAGATCCAGTCGGCGAAGGAAACGTAGCGCGTGTGGTCGGGCGCCGGCGCCGCGCGATCGTAGGGAGTCCCCAGCGTCCCGGGCACCGGCTCGACCGTCACGTGGCGCTCGGGCCAGCGCGCCCGCGCGCGTCGCACCACCCATTCGAACATCAGGTGGGGCATGAGCGGCGACGGCACGATGTAGTCCTGCGGCTCGTCGCGGCGCGCCCGCACGGCCGCCCCGAGCACCGCGTCGAAGTACGCGGACCACTCGCTCGCGACGAAGTCGCGATCCGGCGCCGGCCCCAGCTCGCGCCGCGCTCGGCAGTCGGGGTCCCGGTCCACTACCACGACGCGGCGGTAGCGGGCCTTGCCCTTCTCCCGCGCCTTGGCGAGCTGGCCGGCGTAGAAGGTGCCGTAGCACCCCCCGCCGATCACGATCACGTCCCGCATCGTGACGGCGTCGGTCATGCGATCGCTAGGAGTCCCCACCGGTCACCGCGAGCACTTCCCCCGACACCGCCCTCGCGTCATCGCTCGCCAGGTACAGCACCGCACCCACGAGATCCGCCAGCTCCACCCAGCGCACCTTGGGATCCTTCATTTGCGCGAGGTTGTCGGCGGTGCGCATCGTGCCGGGGGCGACCGCGTTGACGCGCACGCCGGCGCCGGCGAACTCGCGGGCCAGGGCGCGCGTGAGCCCGGCCACCGCGGACTTCGCCGCAATGTAGGAGGCCATCTGGGCCTGCGGCTTGAGCACGGCGACCGACGCGAAGTTGACGATCACGCCTCCGCCCCGCGCCACGAGCGCCGGAATCGCCGCCTGCGACATATAAAACGTGGTCTTCACGTTGATCGTCAGCTCGCGCTCGAACTTGTCGGGCTGGAGCTCGAGCGCCGAGCCGTAGTGGACGAGCCCACCCGCCACATTCACGAGCACATCGAGCCCACCCAGCTGCTCCAGAGCGACGCTCACCGCGCGGCGTGCGGCGTCCGGCGTGGCCAGATCACCCGCCGCGACGCACACGTCGTACCCCTCCCCAGCGAATTCCTTCGCGCGCTCCGCGAGTCCCGCCGCGTTCACGTCGGCGATCACGAGCCTTGCCCCGGCCTGGGCGAACCCTCGCGCCACGGCGTGGCCGATCTGCCCCACGCGTCCCACGCCCGTGACGAGGGCGATCTTGCCGTGAAAGTCAGGGGGCACGGGGCGGCCGCTCCACCGCCGCGACGATCTCGCTGACGGGCGGCGCCCCGCGCTGGGCGAACGCCACCGTCCCGTCGCGCGCGATGACGTACACCGTGCGCTGGATCCCCACGCCATCGTCCTTCAGCGCCTGGTAGGCGCGGGCGATCGAGCGGTCCGGGTCGGAGAGGAGGGGGAAAGTGAAATGAAACTTCTCTACGTAGCGGGCGTGCGCATCCGCCCCCGCCGGATTGACGCCGAAGGGTTGGATGTTTCGCGTCGTGAAAGCTGCCAGCTCGTCGCGCACGGCGGAGAGTTGGCGGTTTCAGCCGGGTGTGTTGTTGCCCGGGTAGAAGATGAGCGCGACGTGCCCGGTCTTGAGCAGCTCCGCCAGGCGGTACGTCTTGCCGTCGGAGGCGGCCGCGCTGAACGGCGGCGCCTTGCTCCCGATTGCCAACAGGTCGCTCATTCGGTCTCTCTTTCGGTTGAGCGATCGCTCCGCGCACCCGCGTCGCGCCGCGCCTCCAGCCGTTCCAGCCACTCCAGGGGAATGTCGAGCCCGCCGAGCGGCGCGTGCGAATCGCCGAACTCGGTGTCGCCGTGCCAATCCGAGCCGCCGCTGATGGCGAGACCCAGCCGCTCGGCGATCCGGGTGAGCCGCGCTTCCGTCGCGGGGGAGTGACTGGGGTGGCGCACCTCGATGCCGTCCAGCCCGTCCTCTGCGAACTGCCGCACCTGCCCTTCGGTCCCCCGGTCGCCCAGATGCGCGGCGACGGCGATGCCGCGGACCGCATGGACCAGGTCGGCGACGCGCGCGAGCGTCGGCAGCGGCTTCTCCACGAACGCCGCGCGCCCGCGGCCGAGGAAGCGCGTGAACGCTTCGTTGATGTCGGCGCTCACGCCGCGCTCCACGAGCGCGCGTGCGACGTGCGGCCGTCCCACGGCGCCGCCGCCCGCCTGTTCCTCCACGTCGGCGAGCGCGATGTTGACTCCCAGCTGCTGCAGCCGACCCACCATCTGCGCGCCGCGCCGCCGCCGGGCCTCGCGGGTCTCGACCAGGAACGCCTGCAGCTGCGCGTGAGAGGGCTCGAGGAAGTACCCGAGCAGGTGGAGCTCGCCCCACGGCGCCCGCGTGCTGAATTCGCACCCGCACACGACCCGCACGCCCCGGTCCGCGGCCTCACGCGCCGCTTCGGCCACGCCCGCCGTCGTATCGTGATCGGTGAGCGCGATCGCGGCGAGGCCCGCCGCCGCCGCCCGCCGCGCGACCTCGGCCGGCGCGTACTCCCCGTCCGACGCGGTCGAATGGCAATGCAGGTCAACGCGCGCCGTACGACCCCTCCGGGGAGGTCCAGGCCGGCTGGGAGGCGCGCAGTAGCTCCTGCAGCTGCCGCTCGGACAGCTCCGCCAGGGACGCGTCGGGGCTGCGGCTTCCGAGCGGCGCGTAGCGGGTGAAGCGCCGCTTGCGCTCGGGCCCCGTGCCGTGCTCGAACACCAGGCCGAACTCATCCTTGCCGTAGACCGTCGCGCGCCCCGAGGGATAGATCTCCCAGGTCGCGCCCTTCACCACGATGGTGCGTCGCGGCACGCAGATCATCTCCTCTAGGCCTGGGTCGGGGCCTCGAGCGACACCGCGGTCCACAGATCCCAGGCGTCGGGGGCGTAGGTCACGATGCTCTGGAGATGCTTCTCCAGCTTGATCTCTTCGGGGAGGCGCGAGGCCTGCGCGCGATGCGACATCTCGGTCGGGCTCTCCGAGAACTCGATGAACAGCCGGGGGTCCTTGGCGTTGCGAAACACCCAGATGCGCTGGCCGCGCGCGTCGGCGTACTGGCACAGGTCGCGCAGGGTCGCGAAGTAGTCGGCTTCGCTCGCCGCGGGCACTCGCACCCGCGAGGCGGTGAGCACCCTCGGCATGGTCAGACCTCCCCCTCCGGAAAGTCCTGCAAGCGCGCCTTCACGTCCGCGAGGAAGCGGTCGGCATCGGCGCCGTCGACGACGCGGTGATCGTAGGACATCGAGAGCATGCCCAGCGTGCGGATCGCGATCGTGTCGGTGCCGTCGGGGAGCGTCACCACCTTGGGCCGCTTCTCGATCGCTCCGACCCCCAGGATCGCCACCTGGGGCTGATTGATGATGGGCGCGCCCGCGAACGATCCGAACACGCCCGGATTGGTGATCGTGAAGGTGCCCCGCTGGATCTCGTCCGGCGTGAGCTTCTTGGTGCGCGCCCGCTCGCCCAGATCGTTGATCGCGCGGCCGAGCCCGAGCAGCGAGAGCTCGTCGGCATGCTTGACGACCGGGACGATCAGTCCCCAGTCGAGCGCCACGGCAATCCCGATGTTCACGTCGGCGCGGTAGATGATGGTGTCTCCCGACACCGCGGCGTTGACCACCGGGTGCTGCCGCAGCTGCTCGGCGCACGCCTTGGCGATGAAGGCAAGATACGTGAGGTTCACGCCGCGCTCGGCGTAAGACGCTTTATGCTGGCGGCGCAGCCCGGCCACCTTGCTGTAGTCCACCTCGAAGAAGCTCGTCACGTGCGCCGAGACGCGGCGCGACATGATCATGTGGTCCGCCGTGATCTTGCGGATCTTCGAGAATGGCTCGACCCGGTCGCCGGGCCAGGGCTCGACGGACGGGTGTGCGACGGGTGGCAAGCCCGGGACGGGGGACGAGGGACGGGGGACAGGGGCGGCGGGAGCGCGCGCGGCCCCGCTCTCGATGAATCCGAGGATGTCCTGCTTCGTCACGCGCCCGGCGATCCCCGTGCCGGGGATGGTGGCGATATCGACCTGGTGCTCGGCCGCGATCTTGCGCACCAGCGGCGTGGACTTCGTGCGCAGCCGGTCCTCGGCGGTCTCTGCGCCGTCGCCGGCCTTAGGGGCGGGCGGCGGCAAGACCGCGGTGCCCCCGGGAGCAGCGGGTGCCCGCTGGGCTGCTGCGACCGGGGGCGCCGCGGGTGCAGCCGCCACTGCCCGCTGGGCTGCTGCGGAGGGGGGCGTCGTCGCCGCGGGAGCCGGCTTCGGCGCTGGGGGCGCCGCGGGCGCAGCCGCCGCGGTCGCGCCCGCGTCAGTCTCGATCACCGCGACCAGCGTTTGCACCGGCACCGTCTGCCCCTGTTGCACCTTGACCTCGGCCAGCACGCCGGCGGCCGGTGACGGGATCTCGGCGTCCACCTTGTCCGTCGAGATCTCGAACAGCGGCTCGTCCCGTTTCACCGGATCCCCAACCTGCTTCAGCCACTTGCTCACCGTCCCCTCGGCGATGGATTCGCCCATCTGGGGCATGAGCACGTCAATGCGGGACATGAGCGCTCCGTCTCAGTATTTCACCAGCCATCTCACCGCCTTCACGATGTCGTCCGTCTGCGGCAGCACGAAGTCCTCGAGCGTCGGCGCGTAGGGCAGCGGCACGTCGTGCGCCGTCACCCGCATGATGGGGCCGTCGAGCCACTCGAACGCCTGCTCGTTGATCCGCGCCGCGATCTCGCCGGCGACGCCGCCGGTGCGCGTGTCCTCGTGCACGATCAGCACCTTGTTCGTCTTCCGCACGGTGCGCATGATCGCGGCGTCGTCCATCGGCAACAAGGTCCGCAAGTCGAGCACCTCGACCGACACGCCGTCCTCCTGCTCGAGCTGCACCGCCGCGTCGAGCGACTTCCACACGGTCGCTCCGTACGTGACGATCGAGACGTCGTTCCCCTCGCGCGCCAGGCGCGCCTCCCCGATCGGCGTCACCACCTCGGCCCCGTCGGCCAGCGGCTCCTTCACCCGCCGATACAGCCACTTGTGCTCGAGGTAGATCACGGGATCCTCGTCCCGGATCGCGCTCTTGATCAGGCCCTTCGCGTCGCGCGCCGTCGCCGGGTAGACGATCTTCAGGCCCGGCGTGTGGAAGAACGCGGCCTCCACGTTCTGCGAGTGAAACGGCCCGCCGCGCACGTAGCCGCCGCAGGGTCCCCGCACCACGAGCGGCGTCGGCAGCCCGGCGCGATAGCGCGCCGTCGCGACGTAGTTCGTGAGCATGTCGTAGGCGCATGAAATGAAGTCGATGAACTGCATTTCGGCCACCGGCCGCATCCCCATGTGGGCCGCGCCCGCTGCCGCCCCGACGATCGCCGCCTCCGAGATCGGCGTATCGATCACGCGCCGGGGCCCGAATTTCTGCGCGAAGCCCTCGGTCACCTTGAACGCGCCGCCGTACATCCCCACGTCCTCGCCCAGGATGAAGACGCTGGGGTCGCGCTCCATCTCCTCCCACAGCCCCTGGCGCAGCGCCTCGAGGTAGGTGACCTCGGGCATCAGCGGCTCCGGTACCAGTGCAGCGGCGCGGCGGCCGGCTGAACGTACACCCCGGGGAGCGCCGACGCAGGGTCCGGCAACGGGTCGTTCACGCAGGCGTCCGTCGCCGCGTCGATCTCGGCCGCGACGGCGGCATCGATGTCACGCAGCTCACGCGCTCCGGCCCAGTCGTGATCGAGCAGCTGCTTCACGTAGCGGTCGATCGGATCGTTCTCCTTCGCCCAGCGCTCGAGCTCCGCCTTGGGGACGTAGTGCTGATCGTCGTGCTCCGCGTGCCCTTTGCGCCGGTACGTCACGACCTCGATGAACTGCACTCCCTCTCCCGCGCGGGCCCGGCCCACCGCGCGCTTCGTGGCGTCGTACACCGCCAGCACGTCGTTGCCGTCCACGGTGACCGCCGGGATGCCGTACCCCTGGGCCTTGTCGGCGAGCTGCCGAACGGCAAACTGCTTCTCGGGCGGCGTCGAGTAAGCCCAGTGGTTGTATTCCCCGATCACCACGAGCGGCACCCGCTGCACGGCGGCGAAGTTCAATCCCTCGTGGAAGGTGCCCGTCGAGGTACCGCCGTCGCCGATGTACACGAGCGCCACGCGCGGCTCGCCGCGCAGCTTGAAGGTCAGGGCGATGCCCGCCATCACGGGGATCATGTCACCCAGGTGAGAGATCTGGCCCAGGTAGCCCCGCTCCAGGTCGCCGAAGTGGACGTTCAGCTCGCGCCCGGCTGTCGGCGACGTCGCCTTCGCCATGTATTGCCGCAGGATCTGGAGCGGCTCGGCGCCCATCACGAGCATCGAGCCCAGGTTGCGAATGAGGGGGGAAAGGAAGTCCTGGTGGGACCCCCGCTCCAGCGCGTAAGCCGAGCCAACCGACTCCCCCTCCTGGCCCAGGGAGCGGAACAGCCCGCCGATCACCTTGCTTTGGCGGTACAGGGCAGTGAGACGCTCCTCCAGGCTTCGGGTGAGGCGCAGATAGCGGTAGATTTCGAGCAGTTGTGCGCGCGCGAGCCCTGCCGGCAAGACGATAGACGGTGCGGGAGCAGCACGAAGCGGCATGGCGGAAATATAGAAGAGAGCGAGGAGATAGAGATGGCGACCATCAAGCTGCGCGTGAGCGGCATGACGTGCGGGCACTGCCAGGCCAAGGTCGAGAAGGCTTTGCAGGGGACCGCGGGCGTGTACTCGGCGGTGGTGGATCTACAGGGGGGAGAGGCGGAGGTGGACTTCGAGGACGACTCGGTGACGACGGGGCAGCTGGTCGCGGCAGTGGAAAAAGCGGGGTACGGCGCGAAGCTGGCGGGCTAGTTCAATACGCTCCGCGCACCTCGTGCGTCGGCTCGACCGCGCGGTGCACCTCAGCAAGAAACCGCTTGGCCAGCCGGTCCAGCTCGGACTCACCCGGCTGATCGGTGCTCACCTCGACCAACGTGTAGTGACCGCCTTCGGCGCGCGCGGTGATCGTGACGCGGCCGAGCGCGCCGGCGTAGGCGCGGCGCCGCGGCGCTTCGTCCGCCGGAGTGAGCAAGCCGCCGAAAAAGCCCTTCGCTCTCACCAAGACCGCGTCGGGACTCAGGCTCGTCCGATGAAAGTATTTCATCTTAGCCCGCCCACGCGGGGCGGAAGCGGCGCAGCGTGAGACTGTTCAGGACCACGCTCAAGCTGGACCAGGCCATCGCCGCGCTCGCGATCACGGGCGACAGCAGCACGCCCAGGAACGGATAGAGCACGCCAGCGGCGATCGGGATGCCGAGCACGTTGTAGATGAACGCCCAAAACAGATTCTGGCGGATCGTCCGCATGGTGCGGCGGGAGAGATCGAGCGCGGTGACCACGCCGCGCAGGTCCCCGCGTACCAGCGTGACGTCAGACGCCTCCATCGCGATGTCCGTCCCGGTGCCGATCGCCACGCCCACGTCCGCCTGCGCCAGCGCCGGCGCGTCGTTGAGGCCGTCTCCCACCATCGTCACTCCCTTCCCCTGCCGCTGCAGCTTGCGAACCAGGTCCGCCTTCTGCGACGGCAACACCTCGGGAAAGACGTCGTCGATCCCGACCTCCTGCGCCACGGCTTCCGCTCCCTTACGGGAGTCGCCCGAGACCATGATCACGTCGAGGCCGCGCCGCTTGAGGTGGGCGATCGCCTCGCGCGAGGTGGCCTTGATCGGATCCGAGATCGCGATCACGGCGTACACGGTGTTGTTCACGACGACGATCACGGGGCTCCGGGCCTGGGCGGCGAGCCGGTCGGCATCCTGGCCGATGGTCCCGAGCTCGAGGCTGCGCTCGCGCGCGTGCCGCAGCGAGATCACCTCGATGATGCGGCGATCCACGGTCCCGCGCACGCCTCGACCCTCCATGGCGGCGAACTTGTCCACGCCCAGAATCTCCACCTGCTTGTCCCGGGCCGCCTTGATAATGGCGCGGGCGAGTGGGTGCTCGGAGCGCTGCTCCACCGATGCCGCCCACTTGAGCACCTCGGCGGACGAGATCGGCGTCCCGTCGGGCTTCTTCGCGGTGACGATGTGCGTGACCGCGGGCCGGCCCTCCGTTATCGTCCCCGTCTTGTCGAGCAGGATCGTACGCACGCGCGAGAGCTTCTCGAGCGCCTCGGCACTGCGGATCAGGATGCCGTGCTCCGCTGCTTTTCCCGTCCCCACGAGCAGCGCGGTTGGCGTCGCGAGGCCGAGGGCGCAGGGGCAGGCGATGATGAGCACGGTGACGAGCGCGACCGTGGCAAAGACGAGCGCGGGCTCCGGCCCCACGTCGAACCAGATGACGAACGCGGCGATCGCGAGCGCGAGCACGATCGGCACGAACACGCCCGCGACCTGGTCGGCGAGCCGCTGGATCGGGGCCTTGGTGGCCTGTGCCTCCTCGACGAGCTGCGCAATCTGGGCCAGCGCCGTGTCCTTGCCCACGCGCGTGGCGCGGAACGTGATAGACCCCGTCGTGTTCACGGTGCCCCCCGCGACCCGGTCGCCGATCCGTTTCCCCACCGGCATCGGCTCGCCCGTCAGCATCGACTCGTCCACGGCAGAGCCGCCCTCGGTGACGACGCCGTCCACGGGGACCCTCTCGCCCGGCTTGACGAGCACGAGATCGCCCCGCACTACCGCTTCCACGGCGACGTCGGTTTCGTGGCCCTCGCGTAGCACATGCGCCGTCTTGGCCTTGAGCCCGGCGAGACGGCGGATGGCTTCGGAGGTACGCCCCTTGGCCCGGGCCTCGAGCAGCCGGCCCAGCAGGATGAGCGCGATGATCGCGGCGACCGCCTCGTAGTAGACGTCGGCGGGCAGGCCGGCGCGCGTGAACAGGCTGGGGGCGACGGTAGCGACGAGCGAGTACGCGTAGGCCGCGCCCGTCCCCACCCCGATCAGGGTGT
>WNGP01000685.1_pt1 | contig 31877 bp, 29 predicted proteins | sample 5407671 | NCBI WGS metagenome assembly WNGP01 (sample SAMN13153381, study PRJNA577476) | soil metagenome | isolation source: 40 cm soil or saprolite under Garry oak tree replicate 2 | place: USA:California | collected 2016-06-15 | reverse complement strand
TCCGTTATCTCATTGTGGATGGAGAGTTCATGACGGGTGCGACTCTCGACCTCAATGGAGGATGGCTCATGGCATAGATTACTATCTTCTGTGGTAATACAATTTCCTGGTAAGGCTCACCATATCGAAATATGCTTTCTGTACGCTAACAGAAAGCATATTTCGATATGGCGAGCCGATGGAGCTCGTCCGTGAGTACTTGCCTTACTCCCCTCCTACAATGTATCGGCAAAGGCAATGATAAAGCTGTCCGATTGCGGGAAAGGCAAATTCCATGGTGCAGTGCGTTGCAAAAATGTGAGGTGCTTGTCAGGCTGCTTCAAGTTCTCGTGTGTACTTGACTGTGGCCTCACCGCTCAAAACCGCTATTCCATGCTGATTTGTGCATTCTGTATGGAGTGTTACGATACGTTTATCCTCGCGTAATGCGACTACTTTGACTGTGACAGTCACAGTATCGCCAATGTGAATGGGCGCGAGGAATTTCAAGGTCTGCCCCAGGTAGATACTACCTGGTCCTGGCAAATCGTTCCCTAATACGGCAGAGATTAGCGACCCTATCAGGAATCCGTGCGCGATGCGTTTCCCAAAGAGTGACCGCTCTGCATATTCTGCATCCAGGTGAATCGGATTATGATCACCGCTCACCAGGGCAAAGAGTAGGATATCATCTTCGGTGATGGTACGAGAAAGTGCTGCCTTTGATCCTATCGCTGGAAGCGGGACAAAACCCTTGGTGTCGAGGCTCATATTTTTCATCCCTTCATTGGTAAGCTATAAGCCGATAATTAGAGTCTATTACCACCCACACACCTTTGTGCTTTGGTTGCCACCCTTGCCTGGCACTTTATTCCTTCTCACTATTGACAGATAGCATATAGATGCCAATCTATGTAATAGGAGATTAGCATCTATATGCATTGTACACCTATATGGATGAATTTGTCAAGGTTTTAAATCTTGACAATACTGTTCAGCACATGTTATATTTCAATTAGCACTTATATTCATATGGAATATAAGGGTAAAAAGCATATAGCTGATTTCCTGTTGCCTGGAAAGGAGTAGCAACCAGCAGGTCACGGCCGTGTTGAAGAACCCTCAAGTCCCTGTAGTGCGTGGGTAGACTGTATGGTAGCCACTATCAGGCAGCACAAGGGTGCCTCTGCGTTTTACTACCTGTTACCCATCCAAAGGGGTGAGATTGGTGGCCACTCATGCCTGAACTCTACCGAAACGACATTTTGAAAATGTGCAAGTAGGCAGTACTATTCCAATGCTAGTGAAAGCTCCATTTCACAGATGCAGTCAGAGCGTTATGCAGACGCTTCTGGCAATTTCAATCCTCTGCATACCGGTCGACAAGTGGCGAATTGATCGGTCTTACAACATCAGTGCCCATGGTGAAAGTCGCGGGAATCTTTGTTACCGCTTTACCTCATCAAAGTGAGCGAAAAGGAGATTAATTAGAGTTATGGGTATGATTGATGGCAAAGTTGCTATTGTGACCGGCTCTGGTCGCGGTATCGGAGCAGCTTCAGCAAAGAAGCTGGGGGCGGAGGGCGCCTCGGTCGTCGTAAGTGATATCGACCCGACTCCGGCTGAGGAGACTGTTGGTGCTATTCGGAAAGCAGGCGGTAGAGCCATTGCAGTAGTAGGTGATGTCACCGATCCTGCATTTCCATCCCAGTTGATCGAGGCAACCCTTGCTTCCTTTGGCGGCCTGGACATCATTGTGAACAGCGCTGGTTACTCCTGGGACGCGGTCATGCAGAGTATGACCGACAAGCAATGGTATGCGATGCTTGATGTGCATACCACTGCTCCATTCCGTATTCTGCGCGAGGCTTTTGTATCCTTCATCCGTCATGCGGCTAAGAAAGAGCATGCCGCCAATGGCGTGGCCAACCCCCGTAAGGTCGTCAACGTGACATCGGTTTCAGCCCTCTATGGCATTCCGGGACAGGCCAACTATTCAGCGGCCAAGGCTGGCATCATTGGAATGACGAAGACACTGTCGAGGGAGTGGGGCCGCTACAACATAGCGGTGAATTGTGCCTGCTTTGGCTTCATCGAGACACGTTTGACGGCAAGGAAAGATACCGGCGAGAAGCTAGAGCGCGCTGGCGAGGAAGTCACGCTCGGTATTCCCGAGCATTTGCGCCACCTGGCTAAGTCGCTTATTCCTTTGGGCCGCGCAGGAACGCCTGAGGATGCGGCGGGACCGGTCTTCTTTTTAGCCTCGCCCCTCTCGGATTTTGTTTCAGGTGCTGTGTTAGAGGTAACGGGAGGAGGATTGATTTAAGCTCCCGAAGTTGGGTGCCCTTGCGACGTCCAACTGGTTGGGGTAGAGTTAAGGTTGCTGATATGCACGCAAAGTAGCGAGTGTTTTGTGTAAAAGAGAACATTCCATTTTGGATGTGGTGGTTCCATCGAAGGAGATGACCAACATGACAGAAAAAGCATCTAACGGTTCGCAAATTGTAGAGTCTTGGATCAAGCTTGCCGATAATACGACGGCTGGCTATCCCGTTGAATCCATTGTTGAGGGACTCGCCCAGGCCCAGCACAGACCCAAAGAGGATCCCTGGGTCACCTTAATCGACCGGCTCTGGGATGCCCATCCGGCCAGCAAAGTCGTGCCGGTTGATCTGGGCGAAATTGTGACTATCTTCCAACGCGTGTGGCTGGATGCTCTGAGAAATCCAACGCGTCTCTGGGGACTCTCTGGTGACTTCTTGCGGCAATACACGCAAGTGATGACCAGCAGCGCCCTCGCGTTGTGGGGACTGAGCACGGAGCGCAAATCGGTGATCGAGCCGGAAGCCGGCGATAAACGCTTCAGCGCCCCGGACTGGCAGCAGAACCCGCTCTTCGATGCACTCAAACAGAGCTACCTGCTGACCGCAACGACCTGGCTCAAGGCCGTGGAGGGTATCGAAGGCCTGGATGCCAAGCAAAAGCGCAAGCTGACCTTCCTCTTGCGCCAATTCCTGGATGCGATCAGCCCCACCAACTTCGGCTTCACCAATCCGCAGGTCATCCATGAAACCATGGCCACCGGCGGGCAAAACCTGGTCAAGGGCACCCAGCATCTACTGCGCGACCTCAAGGAAGGCGAGATCCAGATCACCGATACCAAAGCCTTCCAAGTGGGCAAAGACCTGGCGATCACCCCGGGCCAGGTGGTCTACCGCAACCAGTTGATCGAATTGATCCAGTATAGCCCCACCACCGCGCAGGTGCACGCCATCCCCATCCTGCATATGCCGCCCTGGGTCAACAAGTACTACCTGCTGGATCTGCGCCCGCAGAACAGCCTGGTGAAGTTCCTGGTGGATCAGGGCTTCACCGTCTTCATCATGAGTTGGAAGAACCCGGATGCCTCGATGGCCGAGATAGGCTTCGATGACTATGTGAGCCTGGGGCCGTTGGCGGCCCTGGAGGTGATCAAAGACATCACCGGCTCGCCCAAGGTCAATACGGCCGGTTACTGCATCGCGGGACAGATGCTGGCAGCAACGCTGCCGTACCTGGCGGCCAAGGGTGATGAGACGGTCAACTCGGCCACCTTTGTGGTGACCCTGGCGGACTTCCACGCGGAGGTCAATGATTTGATGGCGCTCTTTGATGAGTCTGCGCTGCGGTTTGCGGAGCGACAGATGCACACGCGCGGCGTGCTGGGCAGTCGCGAGATGGCGACGATGTTCAGGTTCATGCGCGCCAACGACCTGATCTGGAGCAGTGTCATCAACAATTACTTACTGGGCAAAGAGTCCCCGGCCTTCGATGTGCTCTACTGGAACAATGATGGCACGCGCATGACCGACAAGGCGCACACGTTCTACCTGCGCAAGGTCTGCCTGGAGAACGGGCTCGTCAAGCACGGTGATCTGGTTATCAAGGGGGTTCCCATTGACGCTCGCAACATCCGCCAGGATGTGTATGCTGTGGGGACGGAACAGGATCACCTGGTGCCCTGGAAGGCAGCCTGGCGCATCACGCAGCTCGTTGGTGGCTCAGCGCGCTTTGTCCTGGCGGGCAGCGGCCACGTGGCTGGAGTTCTTCAACCGCCGAACAAGGGGAAAGGCTACTGGACGAACGAGAAGCGAGCGAAAAGTGCTAATCAGTGGTTAGAGGGGGCTACATCCCATCAGGGCGGCTGGTGGGCCGATTGGCTAGAGTGGTTAAAGACGCGTTCGGGGGAGATGGTCGCGCCGCCATCGATGGGGAGTGAGACCTATCCGCCGATCATCGCGGCGCCCGGGACCTACGTGTTTGGGAAGTGATAGCGCCCACCAGGTGTGTTCGTCATCACTGAAGAGAGGGGGTGAGGCATGAAAGCTACACCCCCGCTTTCCTTCACCTTTGGACGACTGTCCCTTTTAGAGCTAGGTGCTATCAGCTACCTGTAAACGAGCAAGGATACGGTATTTCCCGAGTCCACCAACTACCGCTAACGCGGTAAGCAGAAGCATTGAGCTAGGTGAGAGAGTAGCATACTAAAAAAACGATGGTACATTTTGGAGACGATGGTCCTGTTTTCATTCGACAACCTGGTGCAACAACGTCAAGAGAGACGAAACGATGGCATAAGCTCTCTCGTCTGTCGATCGCTCTCGTCAATGCCCTCGACTTGAGGTACGTTTTGAGGAGGAAATGAGATGAACGAAGACGTCACCATGACGGCGCGCGACTTGCGCGTCAACGGCATCACCCTGCACTACTGCACCTGGGGGAAGTTCACCCGACCTGAGCGCGCCGTGCTACTGGTGCATGGTCTCACAGCCAGCAGCCAGTCCTGGACCAGCTTTGGGCCACACCTGGCCGAGCAAGGCTGGTACGCGATCGCGCCGGACCTGCGTGGGCGCGGTCTCAGTGAGAAGCCGCTGCATGGCTATGGACTTCCCTTTCACGTCAACGATCTGCTCTCGCTGTGCGACGAACTCAGCCTGCCAAGGGTGCATCTCGTGGGGCATTCGCTGGGCGCACTCATCGGGTACTTCTTCGCCGCAATCCACCCACTGCGCCTGGGCAAACTGGTGCTGGTGGACGCTGGCGGCAAGATTCCTGAGGATGCCTTGCCGTCCCTCGTTAGTTCTCTCCAACGGCTGGGTCAGGTCTATCCATCATTGGATGCGTATTTAGCAACGCTCAGGCAGGCGGCTGTCCATCCCTGGACGCCTTTCTGGGAAGCCTACTATCGCTATGATAGCTTCATCCATCCTGATGGCACCGTGACCTCGCGCGTCCCGAAAGCGGCCATTGAGGAGGAGAATGCTGTCAACTTCATGATCCGAACCGAGACGCTCCCGGCTGCTGTGCATGCGCCCACGCTGATTGTGCGCGCCACGTTGGGGACCCTTGGCCCTGAGCGAGGCTTTATCTTGCCCGCTGAGGAAGCCGAGCGCATACACCGCGTCATCCCAGGCAGCCGGCGGATCGACATTCCCGATACCAACCACTACACCATCACACTCTCAGAGGTCTTCCTGCACGAAACGCTGACCTTCCTGGAAGCAGAGACTGACAGCCCAACTTCGTAGGCGTCGTGCGATCTGGCCAGACGGGAGAGAGAACGTACGGCTCACGTTCTGACCGGGAGGGTGGATGGTAGCAGCGGGAAATCCGTGGGGCTTCTCATCTCTGCATGAGGGAAGGTGATAGCGGTTCAATCTTTCTGCATGTCGCGGTAGCGCTGGTTCCTCATTGGCGCTACTATAAAAATGAAGCTCAAAGCAAGTACGTACGACTCTACAAGCCAAATCTTTTTCTTCAGCGCCAATGAGGAACGCAGCAGTTGGAGAAACCCATAGGTTTGACCAACAGAGGAGGAGGACCACGGCAATGCGACCAACGGTTTGCCCAGAGCAGCACCAAGCAGCCAAACGTCAGATGATCGAGCAGATTGAACAGGGAGCTTCGGTGCAGCAAGCCAGGAGCCACAGTGCGGTCCCCATGCATCGTGCGACTGTGTATCGGCTGCTCAAGCGGGTACGAGCCGAAGGCGAGACGGCCTATAGAGACCAGAGGCATGGTCACCCGATCAAGCTGCGAGAGGAGGTGCGAACCTTTCTCATCCAGATGTGCTCAGTATCAGTCAACTTAACCGCGTCCGAGCTTCCCTTGGCCTGAGCCGCCGCGAACAGATCTCAACCTCAAGCATGTTCATGAGTTCGATGACCTTCTTCAACACCTCGACCGGACAGGGTGATCCAGTCATGACACCTGTACGCAGGCTAGACAGGTCGAACTTGCTGAAATCAGGGTGATCCAGTTCGGCAATGAACATCGTGGGGACACCGTAAAGCGCAGTACATTGCTCTTCCTGCACGGCCTGCAGGACGGCTAGCGGTTCAAACTCCTTTGAAGGATAAACCATTGTCGCACCGTGCGAGACACATGAGAACCTGCCCATCATAGCAAGCAGTCCACTTAATGGAGAGGAGACCCCCAACTTGCAGGTTGGAGGTAACCTGTTCCTCCGTTGGTTCTCAGTCCTGACTCATCTCTACGGAGTCCTCTTCGGTTCCGTCTCGCGGTGACGCTTCCCTCTGTTGCAGCTCGTGATAGAGCTCCTCTATTTCCTTGGGCGAAAGAATGGATGCCGTCCACGAACCCATCATGAAACGGCGAAGCTCCTCCGTGGATTTGGCCGTGAGCCAAGCCATGACGTCCTCTTCTGTCCTCTCTCGTTGCACAATTGTCTGAGTGTATGTCATCTCTTTTTCCTTTCTGACCGACAAGCGATCTCCTCGTGGAGGTCCTTGTTTCTTTTCTTTCTTAGTTCTAAGTATAGATCGCCTATGTCACATACTTGTTACGGCGGTGGCAAAGAGCCTCACAAGGAGATCACACGCTTAGGATGCCTATCGGTGATTCTTGACGAAGAGGTAGTATGTTTACGGTCCACTCAGTATGTATAGGGGCGCAATGCATTCAGCCGAAAGAGTCAGGTTCAACTACGTGTTTGCAGGTACTCCACCACCTGCTCGTAGGCCTGCTGTAAAGCGAGGAAGTCGGTGTGGCTTCCCCCTGCATCTGGGTGATAGAGCTTAGCCAGTTCGCGGTACTGTGTTCGCACCTCAGCGAGACTTACCTCAGCTTGCAGTTGGAGCAAGCGGTATTCCGCTTGGAGATGGAGTGGGATGGCTCTTTGTATCGTCATCCTGTCGTGTCCGTGAAGGAGCGCTGGACCTGTCAGGAGGATTTGAGCTAACAAGTACCACGTATCGAAGTAGTACTCGATGAGCTTCGTAAAAGAAGCATGATTAGTTTCCATAAGCAGCTCCATGATCAGGGAGTGGCGCCACTTGCTTGCTGAAGGCATACGGTGCATTTGTTGGAAATCTTACTAAACCCACGATTCGGTCATTTTTAAGGTCAATTCGCTCTCCGAGCGAAGCACCATTGCAGAGTTTGCAGTTACCTCTTCGATACAAACTGGCTTGTCACCCGGGTTCACATAATATTAGCGAACTGCGGGTAATATTTTAATATCTCTTATCAAGTATAATTTATACTCATCCTTTTGTCAATCATTGTTTTATTATTACTTTTCTATGGAACAACAGTATATTTTCTAAAGAAAAAGGTGATCAGGCAGTGAACTTTTTTTCATGGAAGAGGCCGGTGATATTCTCTTCAGCAAGCAATCAATATGCCGCCGGTTTGGAACGGTGCAACATCTCATTCTCTCGCCTGGCGTCATCTCTTTTTGCAACGATTCTACAGCCAATCCCTGGCTCCTGTGATCGCCCGCGTGCAGCTGAGCCCCTCCAGAGGCAAGCAGCAGGGGAGGGCGTGTTATGCGGGTGGTGCAAGAGCTTATCCTGGCATATAATGTGAATAGACAGGAGTGCGAGTAGAGAAACAGTAAATGTATGCTAAACCAGGCAGCAATTGAATGCAGGGTTTTTCACCCGACACAGCAAGCGCCAGATGCTCCGTCCAACGTCGTATTGGAAGGGTTTGTGCGCGAGGTAATCAGCCAGACTGCTCTGGCTGATTTACAGATGCGATTTTTCGGCAATCCAGTTATCGAGGTCATTGCTGGCAGGATCACCGGCAGGATCCCAGATCAATATGAGCAGCCAAGGGATTGCGTGATCGTCGCTTTTGAAAAGCGGAGGCCTGTAGGCTATACTGATGTAATCCGTTTTTCAGAGCAAATGGATACGGCAGAGTTCTCAATACTGGTTCGCACAGATATGCAGAGAAGGGGTATTGGCAAGGCGATGATGCAGTGTGCAATACAGGATCTCCGTCAAGCAAGAGTCAAACATTTAGAAGCCTATGTCCATCCAGAAAATATAAAGATGAATCAGGCGTTCCAAAAATGGAGTCGACCAGGGGAGCTGCAAGATGTAACGATCCGCAAAACTATCCAGAAAGGTGAAGTTGTCTATCTTATGAATATATCACCGTTAGAGGAACCATGAAGTGCTGGAGGCTCTATCTCGTTTTGTTCGCCTGACCTTCTCCTTTTCCAAGTTGGTGATGATGCATGAGGTGTGTCTTCTGCTCTTTCTCCATCGCTACAATCTTGACCGGGCTATCCTTCTCAAATGAGCCACTACCCAATCGCTAACCGCTGACGCCAATTTCTGCGCTGTGTGCGAAATGTGAGGGGAAGGTATCGCGCCGTGATCTGCTTGTGATATCAAGACGGTATTCTTTTGTCAAATGAAAGCGTCGTTGGAGAGCGTTTCTTGACCACAGGGGCGGCACGGCCGTTTAGGAGGATCCTATGAATCAGAATCAGATGAATCACGAAGAAGCTGTTGTGATGTTGCACAGATCGGGGTTTTCTGCGCAAGAAATCGATCGGTTATGTAGACTGCGTAGAGCATGTGCTGACAAAGGTGAGATGGATCAGGTGGCTCTCGACCTCCGGCGCCTGCAGTTCGCCCGTTGGCTGGTAAAGACTGGGAAGCTAACAGACCAGCTGGCCTGAAGCAGGCATTCTCTCAGGCACGATCCCAGAGGATCTGGGCACCATGCTTGAAGCAACCCATCGCAGGAAGCGGGATTTCTTGCGGTGTATTTCAGGGGTGTGCCCCTTCGTGAGGATCAAGTCTGCCCTTTCCCTCTCGTGGCAGCCGCACATGGAACGTACTTCCCATGCCAACCTGGCTCTCCGCCCAGATGGTTCCACCATGCAATTCCACAATGCGTTTGCAGATCGCCAGTCCCAATCCGAGGCCATTGACTTCCCGCGTGAGACGTGTATCGAGGCGATGAAAGTTCTCAAAGATACGCTCAAGCTGCTCTCGTGGGATGCCTATGCCGTGGTCGCGCACGCAAATCTCCATCATCTGTTGTGGCCCTCGCCCTGAGGCAGAGGTCCCTCTTTGCACTGTACGACTCTCGTCGTGACCCAGCGCAGCAGGCTCGCTCCCGGCTTGACCCGCTAGAACAATGGGACGGATCACGACCTCGACTGTTCCACCCTCTGGCGAATAGAGCACGGCATTTTCTAAGAGCTGGTCGAGCACTTCCCTCAAGCGATGTCGATCACCCTGAATGAGCGGTTCCTCAACGCAAGGCTTTCCATGTCTATCTTCGAGGTGGAGTTGGAAGGTATACTTGTTCCGAGCAGGGGGAGCGTCTTCTGCCGGCTTCGAGGTGATAAAACGCTGTTCGCTGGCAGTAAGAGCCTCGCGTACCAGGTATACCAAATCGACTGTGGAAGGTTTCAGCGCAATAGCGTCTGTCTCCAGTTGCGATATCTCCAGGAGGCGATCGATCACCACGGCCAGGCGATCACTTGCCTCAGTGATGGCGAGCAAAAACTCGTGCCGCTCTTGGCGCGAGATGCGGCGTTCATGGCGCAGAAGAGTGGCCGCATAGCCTTTGACGGATGCTAAAGGGCTGCGTAATTCATGGCTCACCGTTGCCAGCAGTTCCGCTTTGAGCAGATCCATCTCGCGCAGGGACCGCGAGTCGGTCATGGTTTCCAGTTCAGCCACGCGTTCCACCAACAGCGTATTGGTAATGACTGTGGCCACCACCTCTGCCACCAGGGGGAGGATGGTTTGTCCCTTGGCCACAGCCAAGGCGCAGCTCCCCTCATCCTGTTCTGCCCATGCCAGGATCAGGAAAGCCTGGATGCGTTCCCCCGTCTGCTCGCTGTGTTCCACACTCTCCTGCCTGGCGTCTTGCTCTCGATGGCCGGGCAGAGGAAGCGAAACGGGCAGGTTCCAGAGGAGCCAGCAGGCTTGGTGCGCAGGCGAGTGGAAGGCCGCCCCTTCTGATGAGAAGGGAAGCAGGTGTGCCAGCGCCTCCTCCTCACTCATCCCCTGAGATGCCAGGAGGTGGAACTCCTTCCTGCTGGTGAAAGAAGAGAGAACGGAGTGCTTCCCATCAGCCAGCTCTGGTGTGGTGAGAAGCAGAGCGCCGCTCTTTGCTGAGCAGAGCAAAAGGAGCCGCTCAAGCAGGGCCCTGGCAAGTGCATCTGGGGCAGCGGAAAAAGCCGTGCCCTGCTGTGAGAGCTGCGCCATGTCGCGCAGTGCTGCCAGGACTTCGGATGTGAGCCTCTCGTCAACCTGTGTCTGTTGTGCTTCCATTTCATTCCTCTTTCGCTTCTCTTCGCTATGCATCCTCACGCTCTGCCATATCTTTGCGCCTTTACCCACATTGTAGGCTGAGCAGCCTCACAGCGAAAGCACAAAAGTGCCAGCAACTTCTCAGTTCCATCACAAATAGCAAGAAGCCAACAGCGTCTTCTTGGCTCTCCTTGAGGAGTTGGCGCTCTCGCTCCGGCAGGCGAGCGAAGGCGTGCAGCCTGCTATTGGCCATCAGCCATTCGACCAGTGATGGCAGACAGATGGTGACAGCCTTGTGAGAGTGAACCCGCAATATGTGATCAGATGGTGAAGTTGAAGTGTTAAACTCAATGTACCTAAGAGGAAAAGTAGAAAGGAGCAAGCCATGTTATATGCAGCGATCCGAAAATACTCCATCATCCCAAGGTTCGTTGTGGAAGTGATGCAGCGCATCACAGAAGATTTTTTGCCCATCATTAGCCAGGAGCCGGACTACCTTGCATACTATGCCATGCGAATCGGAGACAACGAAGTGATCACGATCAGCATCTTTGACACTCTTGCCGGAGCTGAGTGGTCGAACCCCCTTGCCCGTGTATGGGTTGAAAAGAATATTGACAGGTACGTTCAAGGGGTTCCAGAGATGCAAGTGGGCCGGCTGTTCGCTGGCGCGGTTGGAGCCAACCCGTGACGAGGACCTGCAAGGAAGGTGAGGAGGGAATGGTTACCACGACTGGCAGAAAAAAGGCAGAGAAGCGATCTGCAATGCGCTGCACAGGAGCGCGATGTGCCTCGGCCTCCTCCACCATCGTGATAACCCGTCCAAAAGTGATATCAGCCCCCACCTGGGTGACCTTGAGACGGATACTGCCCACCGATGACCTCGCCATCCACGGGGATGGATTCGCCAGGACGGACAATCATGAGCAGCACCGCTCCGAAAACGAGTCCAAAGGCAACTATTCAGCTGCTCAGAGAGAGGATGTCAGTTTTGGGTACTTAACATCCTTCCTCTCATATATTGTGATCTCCTTGTGATCTTACTTACTTGCTTAGTGAAGGCACTGTGATACCACAATGATACTCTCTAGCAAGAATGAGTCTAAACACCAAAAAGAGAGTATGTCTGTAGAGCCATTGCCACAGTTGCAATGTGAGGAGTCTATAATGGAAGATAAAGTCTATCGAACCGAACTTACGCCCGTGAGTTTTCTGGAGCGTAGTGCCTCTGTATTCCCGGAAAAGACAGCAATAGTCCATAGTGATCGCCGCTATACCTATCGTGAGTTTGCGTGGCGCGTGAACCGCCTTGCCTCAGGTCTGCGTAATAGCGGCCTTCAGAAGCACGACCGGGTTGCCTTCCTGTGCCCCAATACGCCTGCTATGCTTGAGGCACACTATGCCGTACCCGCTGCTGGCGGTATCCTGGTGGCTGTGAACACCCGTTTGAACCCGCAGGAAATTGACTTCATCCTCAAGCATTCTGGCGTGAAGTTCCTTTTCGTTGATACCGAACTCTTTCCCCTGATCGAGCCGCTGAACACACAAGGCTTGCGGGTAGTGCGGATCGACGACACCGGCGCACCCGAGGATCCGTATGAAGAGTTCCTTGCAGCCGCATTACCTGAACCGGTCAAGAGCTGGTTACAAGATGAGGAAGAGACGATTTCGATTAATTATACCTCGGGTACTACTGGCAACCCCAAAGGAGTCATGTACACGTATCGGGGTGCCTACCTCAACGCGCTCTCCGAAGTCATCGAGACGGGATTGAACAGTAACAGTGTCTACCTGTGGACGCTCCCGATGTTCCACTGCAATGGCTGGTGCTTTACCTGGGCAGTGACTGCTGTGGGAGGCACACATGTTTGTCTGCGCGCGGTCGATCCAGATCTTATATGGCACCTGTTTGAGTCTGAAGGCGTGACGCACTATAACGGTGCTCCTACCGTGCAAATTGTCCTGGTCAACAATCCGAAAGCACACCGCCTCGATCGGCAGTTGACGGTGACCGTAGCTGGAGCGCCACCCTCACCCACTTTGCTCGCACAGGTGCAAGAACTCAATATCTGTCCCATCCATGTCTATGGTCTCACCGAAACGTACGGCCCCTACACCGTGTGTGAATGGCATGCAGAATGGGATCATCTTCCTTTCGCAGAGCAAGCACGCTTGCTCGCTCGACAGGGCGTGGGCAATGTGACAGCGGAGCGTGTGCGCGTGGTCGACGGGGAAATGAACGATGTCCCACGCGATGGTCAAACGATGGGTGAGGTCATCATGCACGGCAATAATGTTGCCAAGGGGTATTACGAAAATCCCCCTGCGACTGCAGCAGCGTTCGAGGGTGAGTGGTTCCACTCTGGCGATCTTGGCGTTTGGCACAACGATGGCTATATCGAACTGCGCGACCGTGCGAAGGATGTGATCATCTCGGGCGGCGAAAACATCTCAACCATTGAGGTAGAGCAGGTCGTTGCGCAGCATCCAACTGTGATGGAATGCGCCATCGTCGCGATTCCTGATGAGAAATGGGGGGAGCGTCCCAAGGCATTTGTGACCTTGAAGTCAGGCCAAAGTGCGACCGAAAAGGAGATCATTGCCTTCTGCCGAGAACGCCTCGCGCACTTCAAGTGCCCTGTGGCCGTAGAGTTCGGTACCTTACCTAAGACTTCCACAGGCAAAATACAAAAGTACGTGCTGCGTGAGAAGGAGTGGGGGGAACATGAGAAGCGTGTTAACTAGCCCTGCTCGAGCGCGTGACATGAGCAGAGAGCAATCTGTTTCATGAGTCAAGGAGCATCTCGAAGCCTTACAATCAGAAAGGATTTCGGTTATGCCTGGCAAAATGTTTACACCTGAACTGTTTCGTCCAGCAGTGGATTACCCTAATATCCCCTATGACCAGCTCCTGCGTATGGCTGCTGAACGCAACCCCGACCACCCGGCGATCATTTACCATGACCTCATTCTGGTCTACCGCGAAGTCGTCTCGATGGTCAATAGCATTGCCAATGGACTGTACGAACTGGGCATAAGAAAGGGGGATCGCATCTGCCTGTGTACGGGCAATCGCCCTGAGTCTACGATCACACTCAATGCTGCTGCCACGATCGGTGCGGTGGTTACTCCCATGAATCCCTTGTACAAAGAGCGTGAGATGGCCTATCAGCTTGAAAACTCTGAAGCCAGGGCGATCCTGATCAAGCGGGAGATGCTGCCACTGCTCCAAACTGTGCTAAGCCAGGAAGCGCTGCCCAATCTTAAACATGTCATCGTGACAGGAGAGCAGGTCCCAGAAGGTATGTCCAACGCTCTCTCTTTCGCAGAATTGCTGAAGGGAGCATCGCCAAAACGCCCCAGGCCGGTCGAGATCAGTGGGGATGATATGATGGTCTTGACGTACTCCTCTGGCACCACGGGTCTTCCTAAGGGAACGATGCTGAGCCATCATAACCTGGCGACCAACCATCTTCAATTCCTCACCGCCTCAGGGATCGATTCCTCTGATGCGACACTGATCTTCGTGCCGTTTTACCACATCTATGGTGTGCTGCTGACGGGCAGTTTCCTGGCGGCTGGTGCCAAGCAGGTCATCATGGATCGTTTTGAGCTGGAGCCGGTGTTGGAATTGTGTGAAAAGCATGGCGTGACGTGGCTCTTTGCCGTCCCTGCCATGGTCAAAGCTCTTGCCGATGCCCCTGGTGAACTTACCCAGATGAAAACCGTCAGGTACCTTATGTCTGCCGCTGCCCCCTTGCCGCTTGAACCAGCCCGCAAGCTGCAGGAAAGGGCTGGTATCAGAATAGTCCAGGCCTATGGGATGACCGAGACATGCCCAATCACGCACCTGTCACCACTGGATCCCGAGCTCATTCGGCTGGACAGTCCCGGATTGCCCATGAATAATACCGAGCAGAAGATCGTGGATATTGAGACGGGGGAGCACGAGTTGCCTGCTGGAGAGGATGGAGAGATCATTATCCATGGCCCGCAGGTGATGTTGGGTTATTGGAAGGCCCCCGAAGAGACAGCTCACACGTTACGCAATGGCTGGATCTATACGGGCGATATCGGTCACGTGGACGCAGAGGGCTACCTCTATATCGTGGATCGTAAGAAAGATATGATTAAGTACAAAGGCTTTAGCATTGCTCCGGCTGAGCTGGAAGCACTGCTTGTGGAGCATCCTGCCGTCCTGGACTCAGCCGTCGTCGGTGTACCTGACGAGGAGGCTGGTGAGATACCCAAGGCCTTTGTCATCCCACGCGGTGGCTTTAGCGTCACTACTGAGGAGATCATCACCTTTGTTAATGGCAAGCTAGCAGGCTACAAGAAGCTGCACGAGGTGGAGTTCGTCGAGGCCCTTCCCAGGATCCCTTCAGGCAAAATCCTGCGCCGTGAGCTGAGGGAGCTTGAAAGGGCACGGCGTGCAGTGAAGCAGGGATAATTGGCCCGCTTGCGGGTCGCGAGTTCCCGATCCAAAAAGTATCGTGGAAGCTGACCATACTAGGTTATAACATACGATCAGTTTATTATACCAGCCTGGCGGTTATCCTTGACGTTCAGATTATTGTACTGGGAAAGCAGCAGAACAGCTCTGTCAAACAGAGAGGCGGCTTCAGATACGAAGGCTTTTCCTGTGGTAAGCGCTGGTCAGCCACAACAGGTCAGGCAGGACGTAGTTGGGTAGAGGTGAGCTCCGCCAGCCACGTCCAGCGATCTGCCTACACTCGGTCGTCCAGCCGAGCGATGTGCTGTATTGATTACGTACACACTGTGCGGTGTGGGCTTTCACTTCTCCAGCACGTAAGTACCCGGTGCCGGGGTGATCGGCCGGTGTGCCCGGCTACCGATCGACGGAGGGACGACCGACTCACCTGAGCGCGGCTTTAACCATTCGACCCAATCCGTCCACCAACCACCCTCATGGAACTCAGCTCCCTCAAGCCACGCATCAGCACTCTCCACAGGCTTATCGTTTGTCCAATACCCCTTAGACTTGTTAGGAGGAGAAGCTACACCAGCAATATGACCGCTCCTGCCCAGGACGAAGTGCGCCGAACCACCTACTAGCTGCGTAATACGCCATGCCCCTTTCCAGGGAACAATATGATCCTGCTGCGTACCAACTGCGTACACGTCCTGGCGCAAATTGCGGAGGTCGATAGGGACGCCCTTCACGACAAGCTGGCCATGCTTGGTGAGGCCGTTCTTCAAACAGATATCGCGCAGGAAGAACATATGTGCCTCCCTGGTCATGCGCGTCCCATCATTATTCCAGTAGAGCAAGTCGAAGGCTGGTGGCTCTTTACCAAGTAAGTAATTGTTTACTACGTTGCTCCAGACCAGGTCATTGGCACGCATGAATCTGAACATCGTCGACATCGATTGACTATCCAGATAACCGCGCGCCTTCATCTGTCGCTCTACAAACCGCAACTCTTGCTCTCCAAGGAACACTGTAAGATCATTCACCTCCGCTTCCAGGTCGGGTAGGGTGACAACGAAGGTGACCGAATTGACCGTCTCATCTCCTTTGGCGGCAAGATAGGGGGGCACCAACGAGAGCATCGTACCAGCGATGCAGTAACCCACAGTATTGACCTTGGGCGAACCAGTAATCTCTTTGATGACATCTAGCGCGGCCAACGGCCCCAGGCTCACATAATCATCGAAGCTGATATGCTCCATCGAGGCATCGGGATTCTTCCAACTAATCATAAAGACGGTGAAGCCACGCTCCAACAAGAACCTCGCGAAGCTATTCTGTGGCTGCAGATCCAGAATGTAGTATTTGTTAACCCATGGCGGGACAAGAAGCAAGGGGATCTTGTACACCTGCTCGGTCATCGGTGCATACTGGATCAATTCGATCAACTCGTTCTGGTAGACCACCTGGCCAGGGGTGATCGCCAGATTTTTTCCAACTTCGAAGGCGCTGGTGTCGGTGATCTTAATCTCCCCGGCGCTGATGTCGCGTAAGAGATGCTGCATCCCTTTCACCAGGTTTTGACCACCACTCGCAATGGTCTCGTGGATCACCTGCGGATTGGTGAAGGCAAAGTTGGTGGGGCTGATCGCATCCAGGAATTGGCGCAGGTAAAAGGTCAACTGGTTGCGCTGTTTTTTATCCAGACTCTCGATCCCAGAAACAGTCCTGAGCAGGGTAGTGGCGACAAGTAGATAGCTCTGTTTAAGTGCATCGAAGACAGGGTTCTGCTGCCAGTCTGGGGCGCTGAAGCGCTTATCGTCATGTTCTGGCTCGATGACCGGTTTAATACTCTGACCAGATCCCCACAGCTGGAGAGCTTCTGCCGCCATCAACTGCGTATACTTTTGCACGAATTCGCTATAGAGATTCAAGAGATGAGTTGGATTTGTGAGGGCATCCAGCCAAATTTTCTGGAAGATACTAAGAATCTCACCAGGATCAATGGGCAACAAATTGCTGTACGGATTGGCCTCCCAGAGCCGGTCAATCAAGGCGAGCCAGGGATCTTCCCTGCCATCCTGTGCTACACTGGCGATGGCTTGCCTGACCGGATTTCCATTCATCGTCTTTTCGATAAGCTCGCTCCAAGGCTGAAAAGGACTCGGCCCTTTAGCCGGTACTTCTTTCATTTTGGTAACTCCTTTAACAAAACATAACCAATTACTCTTTGTGAGAACAGAGTAGAACACTGTCCTCACGATTCCATCACGTGGTGTTACTGTACCTACACAAATCCATCACAAAGGTAGACAGCGTTTCGCCGTGGTAGTGCAAGACAGGAAATGTTCAGTAAAGGACGCTCAGCCAACAGGTGAATGTCACCACCCTTGTGCAGCTCGTAGGTGTGCTGCTCGGCGAAGAACAGGATACATCTATTGTAGATACTCCGGCGATCGGGCCCCAGCTGAGAAGAAGCATTGGTCACACCCGTGGAACTGACCCTTAGAAGTGGCGAAGGGCAAATATATCCTGAGCCAGCTTGTGCTATAATTGTGCCAAGGAAGATGAAGACCTGCTGCGTAGGGTACGAGCCTTCATGGAGGCCGAAGTCGCACCGATTATCAACCAGTATTGGGTCGACGAGCAGTTTCCACATCAGATTCTCCAGGGCTGCAATGCTCACCATCACTGGCTATAGCACTCTTGTTCAGACGCTTTGGAACAAGTGAGCCTCGTTTAGGTCGATCGAAAAGAAAGGAGATCTACCATGTCAGCATCGCTGATCGAACGCGCTCCCTCCGCGTACGACTACCCGTTGCTCATCAAACACTTGCTTCACACCCCTCTCGCGACGGCCCCCGAACAGGAGATCGTGTATCGGGATATGGGTCGCTATCACTACAGAACGCTGTGCCAACGTATTGGCCGGTTGGCAAGTGGTCTTGCCGGACTAGGGGTGAAGCCAGGCGATACGGTAGCCGTGATGGATTGGGATGGCCATCGTTATCTGGAGTGTTACTTCGCCGTCCCGATGATGGGAGCGATCTTACAGACGGTCAACATCCGCTTGTCACCGGAACAGATTCTCTATACCCTCAATCATGCTGGGGCTGATGTGATCCTGTGTCACACTGATTTTTTGCCGGTCCTTGACTCCATCACGGATCGCCTGGAAAGGGCGAAAACCTTCATTCTGTTAAGCGATGAAGGTGAGCGCCCGCAGTCCAGCGTTGCGTTTGCGGCTGAGTACGAAGAACTGCTGGCCAGGAGTGCTGAGGACTTCGATTTTCCTGACTTTGATGAAAACACTCGCGCCACAACCTTCTATACAACCGGTACCACCGGCAACCCGAAAGGGGTCTATTTTAGCCATCGGCAACTCGTGTTGCACACCCTGGCCGTGCTTGGGTCACTGGCCAGCACCCCTGAGCACCAGCGCTTCCATCGTGGCGACGTCTATATGCCCATTACTCCAATGTTCCACGTCCATGCGTGGGGGATTCCCTATGTGGCGACAGCCATGGGCGTCAAGCAGGTCTACCCAGGTCGCTACCTTCCGGATACGTTGTTGGCCCTGATCAAGCAGGAACACGTGACCTTCTCCCATTGCGTGCCAACTATTCTGCACATGATGCTGTCGAGTCCGGCGGTCAAAAGTGTTGATTTGTCTGGGTGGAAGGTGATCGTTGGCGGTTCAGCCCTGCCTAAGGGCTTGGCGAAGCTGGCTATGGACAAGGGGATCGATATTTTCGGCGGCTATGGCATGTCGGAGACCTGCCCGATCCTGTCACTTGCACAACTGAAACCCAGCATGACCGAACTGGACGCCGACACGGAAATTGAATACCGGACCAAGGCAGGCCTCCCGATCCAGCTCGTTGATCTGCGCATCGTTGATGAGCAGATGCAGGAGGTGCCCCATGATGGCAAGGCAAGCGGCGAAGTAGTTGTCCGCGCCCCATGGCTCACCCAGGGCTACCTCAACGACCCGGCCAATTCCGAGGATCTCTGGCGTGGCGGCTATCTGCACACCAACGATATCGGGACGATCGATCCCCAAGGGTATCTGCTGATCACTGATCGGATAAAAGATGTAGTCAAAAGCGGCGGCGAGTGGATTTCTTCTCTGCTGATCGAAGACATCATTTCTCAGCACCCAGGGGTAAGTGAGGTGGCGGTCATTGGCATACCAGACGAGAAATGGGGGGAGCGCCCGCTGGCCTTGATTGTGTTGAAGCAGGAGAGCGTGAGCGTGGTCACGGAGCAGCACATCCAGGTCCACGTCAGAGCATGGTCAGACCGGGGCGCCATCTCAAGATGGGCGGTGCCAGATGTTCGATTTGTGGAAAACCTGGAGAAGACCAGTGTTGGCAAACTCGACAAGAAGGTCATGCGCCAGAAGTGGCCTTAAATCGTGTGATGCGCCAATTTTCCCTTAACCAGATCAACCGCCTCAAGCCGCCGGGGTCTATTCATGTTCCTGTCTTGCCGACAAGCGGCCTCCTTGTATGATTAGTGTTTAGATTAATTTGGCAGTAACTCACGCTTTGTGATCTCTTTGTGATTTTCCTTCCTTGTTCAGAGAGGGCATTGTGATACCACAATGTTACGCTTTGGCAAGAATGAAGGTAGTCATAAGGGCAACCTTGTGCATATCTGGGTAAATTATGGTCTCTTGGGGCAAGAGGAGGAATCTTCCCAACATACGCTTAATGCGAGGCTGGGTTCGCGCCTTGCCCTTGCAAGCATCATTCATCCTCCTTTTCGGTCCCGAGAATGGATGAATTAGTCTAAACACCAATTCAGGAAAGGAGCATTCACATGGCTGTATCCCACCTCTCAGAGGACGAACAGACACTTATTGAAGTCCTTCGTGAGATCGCCTTGGAGAAAGTAGCCCCACGCGCTGCAGAGATCGACCATACCGCGCAATTCCCCTGGGATCTGAAAGACCTGCTCGCGCAGCAGGATATTCTGGCCATGCCGTTTCCCACCGAGTATGGTGGGATCGGAGCGAGCGAACTGGCCATCTTGATGGCCATTTAAGAATTGTCGCGCCACTGTGCAACGACTGCCCTCATCCTCTGTGTGCAGCAACTTGGGTCACTTCCCATCTTGTTGGCCGGTACCCAAGAGCAAAAGCGCAAATATGTGCCACCCTTGGCCAGTGGTGAGTGGTTGGCGGCCTACGGGCTCACTGAATCAGCTTCTGGCTCGGATGCAGCAGCCATGCAAACAGTCGCTGTCCGCAAGGGGGAGACGTACATTCTCAATGGCTCCAAACGCTTCATTACCAATGGCGGGCTCGCGCAGGTCAACTCCGTCTTTGCCATGACGGATCGGGAGAAAGGGACGCATGGGATCAGCGCTTTTATCGTCGAGAAGGACTTTCCCGGCTTCTCTGTGGGTCGCGTCGAAGATAAGATGGGTATCAAAGGGTCACAGACCGCTGAACTCATCTTCACAGACTGCGAAGTACCAGCGGAGAACCTGCTTGGGCGCGAAGGCGATGGCTTTAAAATTGCGCTGATGACGCTGGATCGGACCCGCCCTGGCATTGCTGCGCAAGCACTGGGCATTGCCCAGGGTGCTCTCGACCTGGCCGTCTCCTACAGCAAGCAGCGCATCCAGTTCGGGAAGCCGATTGCCGACAACCAGGGCATTCAGTTTATGCTGGCGGATATGGCTACGAAGATCGAGGCGGCGCGCCTGCTTGTGTACAACGTGGCAGAGATGATCGATCGCGGGGAGAACAACTTCAGCAAATACTCAGCGATGGCCAAAACGTTCGCTTCGGATGTGGCGATGGAAGTCACCAATGATACGATCCAGATCATGGGCGGGTATGGGTACATGAAGGAGTATCCTGCTGAGCGCATGTTGCGCGACGCGAAGATTACGCAGATCTATGAAGGGACGAACCAGATCCAGCGACTCGTCGTCGCACGTGATTTGCTGAAATAGCAAGTCATCCCATCACGTTCCTGAGAGAGAGGAGAACAGTTGCTGCGACGAAAAGTGGTGCGCGTCCTCAGGCGTTCGTGTGAAGAGCGCACGGATCAGCAGCCTGCTCTCCTGTATACAGAAGGATGAGGCAATACACCCATGAAGATAGATGTCTGTGTCAAACAGATCCCAGATCCTAACACCGTCGTGAGTCGGCTCGATCCCGACACGAAACGGCTTGTGCGCAGCGGGGTCTCGCTTGTGCTCGACCCCGGTGACGAAGTCACCATTGCGGCAGCGATCACATTGCGAGATACCACGGGCAATAGCGAGGTTACCGTTGTGAGCATGGGACCGGCAAGCGCCCAGGAGGCTCTGCGTCGCGCCCTGGCCATGGGGGTAGACCGTGCCATCCTCGTCACCGATCCAGCCTTGGCTGGCTCCGATGCACTCGGTACCGCTCGTGTCCTTGCGGCAGTCCTGAACAAAGAAAACGCCGATCTCATCTTGTGCTCCACGGAGAGCACCGATGGCTACACAGGTATGGTGCCCGGTGGCATCGCAGAGTTTCTGGGGCTCCCACAACTGACCTTTGCGCGCGAGGTGCAGATCGAGGGTCAAAAAGCCATCTCCAAGCGTGTCACGTCAACGGGCTACCTGATCGTCGAAAGTCCCTTGCCGGCTGTGGTGACCATCGCCAGTGGCTCGTTTGAAGCGATCTATCCCACGATGAAGGGCATTATGGGAGCCAAGAAGAAACCCTTTGCCCAGTTGAGCCTGGCTGACCTGGGAATTGATCCCTCACAGGTTGGTGAAGCAGGCGCACGCGAGCGCGTCCTGACCTTTGGCAAAGGTGAAGCCCGTGCAGCGGGACAGGTCATGAAAGACGAGGGTGATGCAGCCCTGGCGATCGCTGACTTTTTGCAGCGCTACCAGTTGCTCTAGGAGGACGGATAGGATGACAAACACGATTTGGGTCCTGGTTGAATTGGAAAAAGGTCAGCCTGCTCGTTCCTCTTTGGAGGTTCTGGGGAAAGCTGCCCAGCTGGGGCGTGCCGAAGCGATCGTGCTGGGTTCTGCCGCAGCAGCAGTCGCTCCCACGCTCGGCGAATATGGAGCAGACAAGGTCTTTGTGCATGCTGAAGCCGCCTACGACACTTGCTTAACGCTCCCTGCCGTAGACACGATCAGTGAACTGCTCAAGCAGCACCAGCCCAGGCTGTTGCTGCTTGCATACACCTACGAGCTGCGCGACATTGCTGCTCGTCTCAATGTACGCCACAATATGGGCCTGATTACTGATGCCGCTGACCTGCACTTTGAGGGTGATACCCTCCAGGTAACCGTTCCCTGGGGTGGCGAGAACATGGTGACCGCAACCCTGCCGAATACAGGAACAGGTATTGTGCTGACGCTGCCCAAGGCTTTTGCGGTGGAGCAGAACGCAGGCAAGACCGCAGAAATTGAGACACTCACCATCACATTGAGTGCCGAATCGCAGAAAATGAAGATCGTCGATCGTGTCGAGTTGCCAGTTGAGGGTCCATCGCTTGAGGATGCCAGCGTCATTATTGGCGGAGGTCGCGGGCTGGGCAAGGCTGACAATTTCCGTTTGGTGGAGGAACTTGCCGCTGCCTTAGAGGGAGCGGCCGGTGCTACGCGTGCGATCGTCGATGCCGGTTGGGTGCCGTACAGCTATCAAATTGGTCAAACGGGCAAGACCGTGAAACCAGGCCTGTACATTGCCTGTGGCATTAGCGGCGCTATTCAGCACATTTCCGGCATGAAAGGCTCCAAATACATCGTAGCGATCAACAAAGATGAGCATGCGCCCATCTTTGCGATCGCTGACCTGGGCGTGGTTGGTGATGTGCTGACCATTCTCCCGCAACTCACGCAAGAAGTGAAGCAGCGTAAGTCTCAGTAAGCGGAGAGGCGCAATGCATTGCGCCTCATCCCCTACAAAAGGAGGTTAGTATGGCTCCCCCTGCGATCTCACCTACCGGGAATTGGATCGGTACACTCCTCTTCGTACTGCTAGCCTTAGGAGCGGTTATCCTCTTCGCCACCCGTGCAGGAGAGTTAATCGCCCTCCTCGTAAAGGCTCGCCGCGAGAACCGCACCGACCACATCGAAGATCGGATAGGTCAGTTTTTCCTGGTCGTCCTTGGACAAAGTGGCGTGCTGCGTGATCCTCTCCCTGGCATTGCGCATTTCTTTACCTTCTGGGGTTTCATTATTATCCAGGTAGGTCTGCTCAACCTGATGCTTGGAGCGTTCAATCTCTCCTTGCCGTTGATTGGCGATAGCCACGTCTTTGCGGCCGTCCTGGATATTTTTATCCTCCTGGTTACCATTGCCCTGCTCTTCTTTGCGTACCGGCGAGCTGTATTACGTCCCAGTCAACTGAGGAGCTTTTTGCACGGGCCGTGGGATGGCTACATCATCCTGGGCCTGATTTTTGCGGTGCTGCTCACCCTGGCACTCGTGGAAGGCTTTGAGTATGCGGCAAGCAACGGCGCGGCCTGGTCGCTCATGGGGCTGTGGCTCAATCCAGTCCTCAGTGGAATGGGAACAGCCACCAACACTGTCTTGTTCCGCGGTTTCTTCTGGATCCATGTCATCGTCGTATTCGCTTTCTTGAGCTATTTACCACGCTCAAAGCACTTGCATTTAATGGCAACGCCTTTTAATGTCTTCTTCGAGAACTACGCACCCAAAGGGGCGCTGCCCTTGATGGAGAACCTTGAGGAACGCGACGACTATGGCGTCTCCAAGCCCGAACAGTTCACCTGGAAGCAGTTGCTTGATGGGTATGCCTGCACAGAATGCGGACGCTGCAACAACGTGTGCCCTGCGTCCAATACGGGTAAGCCGCTCTTCCCCAAGGAAATCATCCTGGGGGTCAAGGAAGCGCTCTTTGTGGAAAGCAGAGAGATCCTCGGCGAGAAGACACTGTGGAGCAGGATTGGTGTAGCTGGGCTTCCTGCTGACGAAACCGCTGAAGAGAAAAAAGCCCATCACGAGCCAATGGTCGGCGGCATCATCTCGACCGATGCGTTGTGGGCTTGCACCACCTGTCAAGCCTGCATGGAGATCTGCCCCGTCGCCATCGAGCATGTGCCGAAAATTGTGGATATGCGCCGCCACCTGGTGATGGAAGAGAGCGATTTTCCCCAGGAGGTGACCTCGCTCTTCAACAATATCGAGCGGAACTTCAATCCCTGGGAGATCAATAACGACACGCGCGCTGCATGGGCCGCCGGGCTTGGCGTCCCGCTCATGTCTGAGAATCCAGAGGCTTCGGTGCTCTACTGGGTTGGTTGCATGGGTTCCTTCGATCAGCGCAACAAGCACGTGGCCACCGCCGTGGCGAAGATTCTGAAGGCAGCACGTGTGAACTTTGCCATTCTCGGTCCCCAAGAGTGGTGTACGGGTGATCCCGCACGGCGTATCGGCAACGAATACCTGTGGCAGATGATGGCCCAGCAGAACATCGAGACGCTCAACAGCTACGGCTTCAATAGCACCGTTGACCACAGCGATGGTCACCATGGGCACGCTCCCGGCAATGCCGTCGCGGGTGGAGCATTGAAGCGCCGTACAGTGATGACTGCCTGCCCGCACTGCTTCAACACGATCAAGAACGAGTATCCTCAGCTTGGCGGTACCTATGAAGTGGTTCATCATACGGTCTTCATCGAGCGGCTGCTGGCTGAGGGGAAGATTTCCCTTCCCTCCGGCTTTGACCGGCGCAAGCTCACCTACCACGACCCATGCTACATCGGACGCTATAATGATGTGTACGACGAGCCGCGCCACGTGCTCAACGTTCTCAATAAAAATGGCGTCACGGAGATGAGGCGCAATCGCAGCAAGAGCTTCTGTTGTGGCGGCGGTGGCGGTCGTGCCTGGATGGAGGAAAAGATTGGCAAACGCGTCAATCAAGCTCGTGTAAGCGAGGCCCTGGATACGGGAGCTGAAGTCCTCGCTGCTGCCTGTCCGTTCTGCATCACGATGTTTGACGATGGCATTAAGGGTGTAGAGGCTGAAGACAAGATGCAGATCGAGGATATCGCTGAAATCGTGGCACAAGCGATCGAAGTTCATGTAAAGTAGGGGTGGGCTTGTCCCCAATTATTGGTGAAATCTAGAAATGTATTTCATCCTTGCGGCTACCCACACTGTCTGCTGCTACCATCTATTAAGGAGAATTATGCCAAACTACCAGTATATTTTAGTTGACCGTGACGAACGGGTCGGTATCGTCACCCTGAACCGGCCCAAGGAACTCAACGCCCTCAATTTCCACCTGGTGAGCGAACTCGCAGACGCTCTGGAAGAGTTTGATCGCGACGACACGATCGGCTGCATAGTCATCACAGGTGCTGGCGATAGGGCCTTCGCCGCCGGGGCCGACATCAAAGAAATGTCGGACAAGTCGCCCATCGATATGATGCGCGGTGGCTTCGAGTCCTGGAATCGCATTCGACGCATCCAGACGCCCATGATCGCCGCCGTCGGTGGCTACGCCCTCGGTGGCGGCTGCGAACTCGCCATGCACTGTGACATGATCATCGCCTCTGAAAATGCCCGTTTCGGACAACCCGAAATCAAGTTGGGCGTTATTCCCGGCGCTGGCGGCACACAACGGCTTGCGCGCACCTTTGGCAAATATCGCACCATGGAGATGGTGCTGACCGGCGCGAATTTCACGGCGCAGGAGATGGCCGATCACGCGCTGGTCAACCGCGTGGTGCCAAAGGGCGAACATCTCAGCGAAGCCATCAAACTGGCCAAAGTAGTAGCCGCCCAGCCTCCCATCGCCGTGCGCCTGGCTAAAGACGCCGTCAACTCGGCTTTTGAAACGACCTTGGAGCAGGGGTTGGCAAATGAACGCAAGAATTTCTTCCTGCTTTTTGCCACCGAAGACCAGAGTGAAGGCATGAAGGCCTTTTTGGAGAAACGAGAAGCAGATTTCAAAGGGAGATAACAACCATTTCTCTCTTTTTTACTACGCCTCTTCCCTCATCCTCACGTTCTCAAGCAGCGCTAGAGGCCCATTCCGTATCGCTTACTAGTACCAAGGGGAGAGGCGCTTATGTACCCGTGTGTCTCCATAAGAATGTGTACATTGCCAGACTCGCACTCGGGCCTTGAACATCGGTGAAAATGTCTGGATTACCTCCAGACCAGGCGTGACCCATACCATCGACGAGCTAGCACCCCTGAACTTCGGTTCCTTTGTGGTCATTCTACTGATACACACCGTATGAATGACCACCCGGAACCCGGCCCTTCATGGTCCTTCTGGAACGATCAAAGTCGGCGTGGTAGGACGCAAGAAAATCTGTTTCCATCCATTGCAGCACGACCTATCCCCATTAATTGGCAAGATTACAAAGTCTTCTGTACAAGATTGCTGGTATCCTCAAAGCTGGGAAATAAGGAAATATTTTTAGTTCAAGCGTTTATTTTTATTCAGAACCTCTGGTTGTTATTTGTAGAGCGAAAGGGTATATTTTATGGATCTGCGACAGTGGTTCGGTATGCGTCTCTCGCGCCGCCGGGCGATACGCGATCTCTGCATACTTGCGGGAGTTGGCCTCCCGATCGATGCAGGCATATTTGCCGCACACAACGTATTAGCTTCAACCTCTGAGAAGGACACCAACCACACTCAGCTAGAGAGTCTCGGAGAGGGAACACGCAGTTCAAAGCTCTGGGGCTTGACCTTGCATATGATGACTACATCTTCCCCCGCTGGGAAGTGCGGCGAACTGCGCTCCAGTTGCTCTCTCGTGACAGCCAGCAAGACGTTGCTGTTTCCTCCTATTATCCCTACTCCGGTCAGACCACGCCGGCAGGTGTGGAAGGGGAGTTGGTCTATCTGGGCAGCCTCCCTGAGGACGGCAGCCCCCCTGAAGATGTCTTCTCAGCTGATTTGAAGGGGAAAATCGCCCTGGTCGACGCACCCCTCCCACCCATGCCCCTGTCTGAGTGGTACAAGGTGTGGGCTGTCTACAATCCGCATGGTGATACCACTTTTCCTGCCACCATGCTCCGGGTGCCATATCATTTGTTTTTGGTTCCAGGGCTGGCGAAGGCCCGCGAGGCGGGAGCTCTAGGCGTCATCTTCGCCTGGACCAATGTCTCGGAAGAGAATGCAGCCGACCAGTACTTACCGTTCCCGCTCCCGTTTCCCCCGTTTCCTGACAGAGGGCTACAGAACTTACCAGCGCTCTGGGTGGGACGCCAGGCTGGGGATAGTTTACGGCACGGCGCTGAAACCGGGTGCAAGGTCAGGCTGACGCTGGAGGCTGATGTCATCCCCAACAGTCCGACGCGTACTCTCATCGCCATGCTCCCTGGTCAGTCCTCCGAGGAGGTCATCATCGTCAACACCCATACGGACGGACCGAATGCGATTGAGGAGAACGGCGGCCTCGCTCTGCTTGCTTTGGCCAGGTACTTCGCCCGCCAGCCCAGGTCGACGAGGAAGCGGACGCTGGCGTTTGCGCTGACGACTGGGCATTTCGCCTCGGCATACCTGCCCTCAATTGTTGGTGTAATCGAACGGCATCCTGACCTCATCTTGAAGACGGTCGCTGGCCTGACCATCGAACACCTGGGGACGAGAGAATGGATTGATGATCCCTCTGGCTACCATTACCACCCGACGGGCCGCCATGAGCTGGCCTGGGCCTACTGCCCGTTGAAACCGGAAGCAGACCTCTTTCTCCAGAGTTTACAAGGAACGCAAGCCCACCGTGTGGCGGTGCTCAATCCAGTGACAGGGCCCAATCCATTAGACTGGCACTGGCTCGGGGAGGGTCTGCCCCTCTATCTAGTTGGCATCCCGATGATCGCCTATATCGCTCCCCCCAACTACCTCCTCGCGGGTCCGGCGCATGGAGACATCGACAAGGTGGACCCGACCCGGATGTATGGTGAGATCACGGCCTTCGCCAAGACGCTCCGCCAGTTAGATAAGATGCCTGCCTTAGCACTCAAGGGCCTGTAGGGGGGTCTTGCTGATCACAACTCTTCGTGATGACCTCGTGAGAGCATAATCGCTGACGAGGTTAGATGTAGTGCGCGATAATTTCCAGGGTATCCAGATCTGGGTCGAGCTGCTTTGTGATGCCGTCGAGCAGTCCGAGCGCTCGTCCGATCATAAGCAGATCCACAGGAATGCTACTGATGCTTTTGCTCAGCCGCTCCCCGACATCCAGGACGCTCTCGGCTCGTTCCCCGCCGAGTATCACACCGACCAGTTGCATCAGGGTCATGACGTCCACGTGTTCGTCGAGTTGGAGCCCGGCCGCTATCAACGTCCTGGTCAGTCCCTCGAAATCACCAGCCACGAGTGTCCGTACCATCTCACTGAGCGAGTGGACGAGCGAGGGCATTAAGCGCACGGTGAGGCCGTGATCTAGCAGTACCAGCCGCGGTCCGGGTTGCACTAACAGATTACCGGGATGTGGATCCGCGTGCAGCACGCCCACGCGGAGCATCTGCTCTGCATAGAGATCGTTGAGCAATTGGGCTACTTCGTGAGGAGAGATACCTGCTTTCTCCATGGCCTGGCGGTCAGTGATCTTGATCCCATCGATAAAATCCATGACGAGGAGGCGTTCGGTGCTCAGCTCCTCAATGGGTACAGGTACGACCGCATCTGTCCGGTGTTGAAGCGCTGTTCGTAAATCTGCCATCGCTGTTGCTTCATGCCTGAAGTCGAGTTCTAAAGGGAGCGTTCCCTTTAGGAAGTCGAGGATAGGTTGCAGTCGGATTGTCGGCGTGATGTTGGCGATTGCTGGGATGATCCTCTCCATCACCGTCATATCAGTAGCCACGAGTTTCGCGATTTCCGGGTACTGGATCTTGACAGCGACCTCACGACCGTCACGAAGCCGTGCGCGATGCACCTGGGCGATAGAAGCCGCCGCAATTGGTTTATGCTCAATCTCAGCGAACACCTCTTGCGGACGCTGGCCCAGCTCCCGTTTGATTGCCGCCTCCATCTCCGACCATTTATGCGGCGGCATGCGATCCTGGAGCTTGGAGAGAGTGCGGATGTAAGCAGCGGGAAGCAGATCAGGTCGAGTCGAGGCAAACTGGCAGGCTTTGATTAGCGCCCCGCCAAGTGTGGCTGCCGTGTCCAGCACCCGGTTTGCACCGCGCTGATGCTGCAACTCCCAATCTTTCGGACCTATAAGGTTGGGCAATAGCCGTGCTCGTTCGCGTAGGGCGATATACCCTACAGAAATATCCGTCGTGACAGTTGTCAACACCGCTGTGCGCGACACCGCCGAGCTAACCGGAGTGATACGGCTGTATCGCTCCTGCGTCCTGAGGCCAGCCTCCGTCCAGAGAAAGGAGTTCGAGCGGACCTGATCGCTCAAGCGCGCGACGAATACAGCAGGGTTCAGCATTTCCTTCCCCGTCAGGAAGACAGCCCATGTCTCCTCGATGGTACGTCTGAGGCTCTCGTCCAGAATCCTCATACAGGTTTCTCCTCTCTACATTAGACGCTTGAGCGCCGGGTCGATGCGCTAGGCCATCTGCTGCAGCCGTGCAAATACATCTTCACTTTCGTAGCTCACGATTGGCCTGCGAACATACGCCCGATAAGCTGCAATCGCGCGGCACGATCAGGACGATCTTTCATCCCTTTTGTCCTTCCATTTCGGGGAGATCCTGCATCCTTTTGGACCGTATTGTACCACTTGGCTTTGTCCTGGTCTAGCTGCGTCGATTGAACGAAAGGCCCACTCCCAGGTTGACTCCCCGCACAAGGGATGATCATCTACTTTTAGATGTATCAGAAAGGAAAGTGGCGTGATCCCTTGTACTCATATTCCTGTTGCGGTGTCTCCTCCTTCTGGCGGTGCTCCTGGTACTGGTATAGCTCCTCTATAGCCTCGGGGGAGAGGATCGATGCAGTCCAGGAACCCGCCAGGAAACGGCGAAGCTCCTCCGTGGATTTTGTCTCTAGCTCTCCTATGAAGTACTCTTCTGCCCTGCCTAGTTGCAGGTTTGCCTGAGAATTTGTCATCTCTTTCTCCTTTCTTGCCGGCATGCGGCCTCCTGATATGTAGTACTTTCCTTATCACAAGCATAGTGCCCAGATGTCACATCCTTGTCACGATCGCTGCATAGAGTGTCACAAACGGTTCACAGCCTCAATGAAGGCTATTGCGTCTTTGCAACCGCTGTGGTTAGACTGCATAGTTTTAGGAAGCAGTTTCCTATGAAACGGGACACTTCAAACAAGCGTGATACACCTATATATCTTCTTTGAAAACTCCCTTCAGCAATGAACTTGACTCGTAGTGAAAGACAAGGAGGTCAACGGACGCTTTGGTATTGTCGCTTTGAGTAGCATGTCCCATCACGTGCCGTCAGGCCGCGCAATGGATCCTCGAACAATACCAGACTGGAGGTAATCGCTATCCCGAAAGCCCCAAAGGCTGATATAATCTGATTGGTAGTGAAGGGTGTGTTCGTTTTCCATCGCTATGATGGAACGAAGATCACAGGTAAAGCCCTCACTCAAGCTTTGGAAAGGAGAGGTATACTATGGCAACATTAGAAGGTGCTATTGCAATCGTCACCGGTGCAGGCAGAGGCATAGGACGTGCAATAGCAGAGGAACTGGGACAAGGTGGAGCAAAGGTGGTCGTGAACTATTCTCGGAGCAAAGAACCAGCGGAAGAACTGGTAAAGAAGCTCATGGAGAATGGGTCACCCCAGGCGATGGCGCTTCAGGCAGACGTCGCAGATGCAGCTCAGGCGGCTAGGCTCATCGAAGAGACGGTTCAGCAATTTGAACGCATAGATGTGCTCGTCAATAATGCCGGCATCAACATTGATCGCTCGCTGAAGAATCTCAGTCCGGAAGACTGGAATACGGTCATCCAGGTCGACCTGAACAGTTACTTCTACACGCTCAGAGCTGCGGTACCTTATTTCATGCAGCAGAACAGTGGGAAGATCATTAACATTAGTTCCTTTGTCGGGCAGGCGGGGAACTTTGGTCAGGCCAACTACTCGGCAGCCAAAGCAGGCATTCTCGGCCTCACGAAGACGGCAGCTCTGGAGTTGGCGCGCTACCACGTCACGGTTAATGCTATTTGCCCTGGATTCATCGAGACGGACATGTACGTAAGCATTCCAGAGAAGGCGAAGGAGGCCATCCTGAAACGGATCCCGCTCGGTCGAACTGGTACGCCCCAGGAAATAGCTCGCTCCGTGCGTTACCTGATCGTGGATGGAGACTACATCACGGGTCAAACGCTCAATGTCAATGGTGGCATTTATATGTAGTCGTACTGTCCGGCAGTGTCACTTGGCCTTACCCAAGGCGAGCTGTGCCAATTACAAAAAAGCTTCCCTGCCTGCAATACTCAGGCAGGGAAGCTTTTTTGTAATTGGCATCTCCCATTAGCCGTAATTCGCAGACCCTGAACCAGCTATCCAAAGATGGCGGTTGTTCTAGTGCTTGCTATTCCTCAATAGTAGTGAGATCACCCGGCTCTACGCCCATCTCACGAGCTTTGATCACACGGCGCATAATCTTGCCTGAGCGTGTTTTGGGCAGCCCTGTAACAAACTCCAGCTCGGAAGGTGTTGCGATAGGCCCAAGTTCGCGCCGTACATGCTCGATCAATTCTATCCTGAGATCGTCGCTGGAAGTATACCCAACCTTTAGCGTCACAAAGGCTTTGATAGACTCGCCCTTGAGTGGATCGGGCTTCCCGATAACCCCTGCTTCGGCTACGGCAGTATGACTGACCAGCGCACTTTCTACATCGGCTGTTCCGATGCGGTGCCCTGCCACGTTCATCACATCGTCAGAGCGGCCGAGCACAGCGATGTAGCCATCTTCATCGTATGTTGCAACGTCGCCAGCGGTGTAATAGGGCGGTATAATGCGCCAGTATTCA
>WNGP01000462.1_pt1 | contig 31903 bp, 29 predicted proteins | sample 5407671 | NCBI WGS metagenome assembly WNGP01 (sample SAMN13153381, study PRJNA577476) | soil metagenome | isolation source: 40 cm soil or saprolite under Garry oak tree replicate 2 | place: USA:California | collected 2016-06-15 | reverse complement strand
CCGCGCGACTGCGCACGAGCTCGGCGAGGGAGCGATAGGTGTCGGGCGCGAGCAGCCGGATGACCTGTTCGTCCAGCGGCAGCACCTGGATCTCGATCGTGCCGGTGGCCAGGCGTACGGCGACGTCGTCGCGACGGAGCGTGCCGTAGCCTGTCGGCACGGTATCCTGCGCGACCAGACACAGCAGCAGCGCGTAGATCACTGCGTCGCTCCTGAAATCAGTCCCGCAATCGCTTCCTTCAAGTCTACGATCCCTTCGCCAGTCTTCGCGCTGGTGACGACTACTTGATCCTCGGGCAGTTCCAGCTCGTCACGTCGTTCGCGTTCGCGCGTGCGTCGTTGCGCCGTAGAAAGCTTATCGCTCTTAGTGAGGGCCGCGAGCACGTGCGTCTCCCCTTCTGCTAAGACGTCCTGCATGTCCCGGTCGTCGCTGGACGGGGGGTGTCGGATGTCGAGCAGCCACACGACGCCCCTGAGCCGTTCACGCTGCAACGCGTACTTCACCAGGGCTCGGAACGCAGTGCGCTGCGCTTTGCCCGCGCGCGCATATCCATACCCTGGCAAATCGAGAAAGTAATGCGACTCCTCGATCAGGAAGACGTTCAAGGTGCGAGTCTTGCCAGGAGTGGCGGAGATTTTTGCGATCCGTCGCCCCACCAGCGCATTGAGCAACGACGACTTGCCGACGTTGGATCGGCCGACGAACGCGACTTCAGGAAGTGGGGGGGTCGGTCAGGCTTCTTTCTTCTGGCGGGGACGCTCGGTGACGAGCAGCGGCGCGCGGCCGGATGTGACGCATTCGGCGGTAATGGCCACCTCGCGCACGTCATCGCGGCTCGGCAGCTCGAACATGATCTCGGTCATCATCTCTTCGAGGATGGCGCGCAGTCCTCTCGCGCCGGTGCCGCGCTTCATCGCTTTCGCCGCAATCGCTTTGAGCGCGTCCTTCTCGAGCGTCAGCCGCACGTCCTCGAGGTCGAACAGTTTCTGATACTGCTTGGCGAGCGCGTTCTTCGGCTCGGTGAGGATCCGGACCAGCGCTTCCTCGTCCAGCGCGTCGAGCGGCACGGTGACCGGCAGACGGCCCACGAGCTCGGGGATGAGCCCGTAGCGCAGCAAGTCGTCCGGCTCGACATCGACGAACGGGTTCTTCTTCAGCTTCTCGGCGACGCCTTCGGCGACCTCTTCCTTCGTAAAGCCGATCTGCCGGCGGCCCGTGCGGGACTCGATGATCTTCTCGAGCCCGTCGAACGCGCCGCCGCAAATGAAGAGGATGTCCTTGGTGTTGACCTGGATGTATTCTTGCTGCGGATGCTTGCGGCCGCCCTGTGGCGGCACGCTCGCGACCGTGCCTTCCAGAATCTTGAGCAACGCCTGCTGCACACCTTCGCCCGAGACGTCGCGCGTGATGCTGGGGTTCTCGGACTTGCGCGCGATCTTGTCGATCTCGTCGATATAGACGATGCCCCGCTCGGCCTCGGAAACGTTGAAATCGGCGGCTTGCAGCAGGCGCACCAGAATGTTCTCTACGTCCTCACCGACGTAGCCGGCTTCGGTGAGCGTGGTGGCGTCGGCAATGGTAAACGGCACGTCGAGGATGCGCGCCAACGTCTGCGCCAGCAGCGTCTTGCCGACGCCCGTCGGCCCGATGAGGAGGATGTTGCTCTTGTCGAGCTCCACCTCGTTATCGCGGCCCGAATGGGAGTTGATGCGCTTGTAGTGGTTGTAGACGGCAACGGCGAGGGTCTTCTTGGCCCGGTCCTGCCCGATCACGTATTGGTCCAGCACATCCTTGATTTCCGCGGGCGTGGGGACCTGCGTGATGGCTTCGGCGACCTCGCGCTCTTCGTCCTCCGCCAGAATCTCATTGCAGAGCGCGATGCACTCATTGCAAATGTAGACCGACGGCCCGGAGATGAATTTCCGGACTGAATCCTTGGATTTACCGCAAAACGAGCAGCGGAGATGCTTGTCGTGAGACATCGTATCCTAGTATGGGAAGGGGCTTCTAGGGGCGCAAGGGATCACTTCTTTGCCTTCCCGTCTTCCTTGATTTCCTCGAAGTTCGAGATCACGTGATCGATAAGGCCATACTCCTTGGCCTCTTCGGCGGACATGAAGCGGTCACGGTCCATGTCCTTTTCGATCGATTCGACGGTTTTGCCTGTATGCTTGGCATACAGCTCGTTGAGCTTGCGGCGCAGGAACAGGATCTCCCGCGCCTGGATCTCGATGTCCGACGCCGTGCCCTGGGTACCGCCTGACGGCTGGTGCATCATGATGCGCGCGTGGGGTAACGCTGACCGCTTGCCTTTGCGGCCGGCGGTGAGCAGGAACGAGCCCATCGAGGCGGCCATGCCCATGCAGATCGTGTTCACCGGAGCGCGCAGGAACTGCATGGTGTCGTAAATCGCCATACCGGACGACACCAGTCCACCTGGGGAATTCACGTACAGGTAAATATCCCGCTCCGGGTTGTCCGCATCGAGAAACAAGAGCTGCGCGATGATGATGTTGGCGACATCGTCGGTGATGGATGTGCCGAGGAACACGATGCGGTCCATCAGCAGGCGGCTGAAGATGTCGTAGGTGCGCTCGCCACGGCTCGAGCGCTCGATGATGTACGGGGGATAGATGTGGCTTTCGCTCTTCGTCACGCTTGCTCCACGGTGGACTGCGACAGGAGATAGGCGAACACCTTCTCCTCGGTGATGCTCCGCGCGACATCGCGGAGCCGCTTGGCCTTCTCCAGCGACGCATACAGCTGCGCCGCGGGCATCCCGCGCCGCCCAGCGAGCTGCTGGATGCGCTCATCCAGCTCGGCCTCGGTGGCGCGCAGATTCTGGGACTCGACGACGTGGTCGAGCACGAGGTCTCGCCGGACCTGGGCTTCGGCGATCGACCGGAATTCGTCGGCGAACTGCGGCCAGCGCTCTTCGGAGATCTCGTACGCCTGCGCGTACATCCCCAGCACGCGCTCGACAAGCGGCCGCGGTGCGACGACGTTGTTCGCCTGCACGATCTGCTCGACCAGCTCCGAGCGCACCTTGGCGTCGGCTTCCCGCTCCGCTTCCTTGCCGAGATCGGTGGTCACCGCCGTGCGGAGCGCGTCGAGCGACTCGAAGTCGCCCATCTCGCGCGCGAAGGCGTCGTCCAGTGCGGCGAGCTCCTGACGCTTCACTTCCCGGAGCGTGACCTGGATATCGCGCGTCTGTCCGCGCTTGGCCTCTTCGGCGAAGTCGTCGGGGAAGCGAACCGTGGCGTCGACCGATTCGCCCGGCGTGAGGTTCACGATGCGCTCCTCGACGTCGGGAATGGCGCGGCCCTCTCCCAGCACGAACTGGTAGGGCTGCGGATCCTTGACCTCCCCGTTCTCGCGCGTCGCGATTATGACGTCCACGAGATCCTTGGGCTTCGGCTTTTCGCCCGTTACCGGCGTCCACGGCGCGCGCTGCTCGCGCATGGCGTTGAGCTGCGCGTCGACCTGAGCTGCGGTAACCGCGGGGACTTTCCGCGTGAGCGCGAACTTCCCCAGACGCTCGAGCTTCAGCTCGGGCTTCAGCTCGACGTGAAACTCGAAGGTGACGGGGGCGCCGTCTTCCCACTTCAGGTTGTGGATGTGCGGGTCGGCGATCGGCTTCAGCTCTTCCTGCTTCTGCGCGACGCGCCAGCTCTCCTGGACGAGCTCGCGCAGCGTCTCCTGCCGGATGTCGTCGGCGAACTTCTTGCGAACGACGGCGGCCGGCACCTTGCCCTGGCGGAAGCCGGGCAGCCGGGCGCGCTGCTGATAAGCCTTCGTCGCGCGCTCCTCGGCGGCTTTCACGTTGTCGGGCGGGATCGTTACTTCCAGTGACGCCTCACCTGGTTCAACGCGCGTCTTCTTGACAAGAATTTCAGGCATGTGACGGAATAATCTAACCAGTCGGCATAGGGGCGCGGGTTGTCCGGTAGACGACAAGCCTGTGGTCCGCGGTGCGTCTGTTGCCTAGTCTTTGCATGTCCGCGCTTTGCTTTTCAGTGCGACCGGAGGGACTCGAACCCCCACGGGTTGCCCCACCAGCTCCTAAGGCTGGCGCGTCTGCCAATTCCGCCACGGTCGCGTAGGTGCGCGAAATGTATCTTTCCCGGGTAATAATGTCCTCCCTTCAAGCCTTCAGGAGCGTGCTCGTGAATCATACACGCGTCGGTTTGGTCGCTCTCGCGCTTACCCTTGGCGCGGCTGCCCTCGCCAGTTCCGCCGCCGGCCAGGCGGCAACGGATCAGGCGCGCATCTGCGCTCAGTTCCAGAACCGCACACCCGCCGTGGGAAGCTGGGCGAGTTACACCTGGACTGGTGGCCGGTCGAACGGCACCACGATGCGGATGGCCGTTGTGAGTCAGGAGCCGCAAGCCGGGAAGACGTATTACTGGTACGAAGTGACCATCGCCGATCCCGCGCGGCCCAAAGACAAGATGATCTTGCAGATGTTGGTGGCGGGCCTCGCGGCGGGAAACGTTCGGGGCATCGTGATGAAGAGCGGGCAGCAGCCCGCGATGAAGCTGCCGCCACAGATGATCCAGATGGTGAACTCTTCTCCCGGGATGAACATGGCCGCAGATCTCGCGCGCCAGTGTCAGGCGATGGAAGTCGTCGGCTGGGAGCGGGTCACCGTCCCTGGAGGCGAGTTCCGCGCGCTGCACATGCGTAGCACGGCGTCGGGGATGTTGTCCGAGGTCTGGCTGCAGCCGGATCTGCAATTCGCGATGGTGAAATCGGTTTTGAAAGATGGCGGGGCCATGGAGCTGGGAGCGCAGGGCACCGACGCCAAGTCATCGATCACGGAGACGCCGGTCGAGATGCCGGGGATTCCCGGCGCCACGCCGCCGAACTAGTCGCGTTGACGCGCTGCGGGGCGCCGTCTACTTTGACGCCGTGCCGTTAGTACTCGCCCTCCTCCTGCTCTTTCTCACCGCGTGCAGCGGGCAATTCCCGCAGTCGGTGTTCGCTCCTCGATCCGATTTCAGCACCGAGCTCGCCGGGCTCTTCACGAACATCTTCTGGTGGGCGGTCGGCGTCTTCGTGATCGTCGAGACGCTGCTCTTGATTGCGATTGCGCGGTATCGCGCCCGCCCCGGCGCTGCCGAGCCCAAGCCTGTGCACGGTCATACGGCGCTCGAGATCGGCTGGACGCTCGCGCCGGCCCTGATCCTCGTGTTCATCGCCGTTCCCACGATGCGCACGATCTTCGCGACGGCAGGGCAGGCTCCGGAAGGGGCGTTGCGCGTCGAAGTCATCGGTCACCAGTGGTGGTGGGAGTACCGCTACCCGACGTTGAACATCAGCGCGTACAACGAGCTGCACCTTCCCGTGGCGACGCCGATTCAGGTGGAGATGACGTCGGCAGACGTGATCCACAGCTTCTGGGTCCCGCGGCTGGGCGGCAAACGCGATCTCATCCAGGGGCGCACCAACCGCATCGCCTTCCGCGCCGACTCGACGGGCGAGTATTGGGGTCAGTGCGCCGAGTTTTGCGGCGCCTCGCACGCCAATATGCGGCTCCGCGTGTTCGTGCAGTCGGACTCCGCGTTTCAGCGCTGGGTGGATCAGCAGCGAGCTGCTCCGGCGACGCCGGCCAAGGGCTCGCCCGCCGAAGCCGGGCTGCAGGTCTTCCGGCGCAGCGCCTGCATCGGCTGCCACACGATTGCCGGCGTCGCGCAGGGCAAGATCGGTCCTGATCTGAGCCACGTCGGGGGCCGCGCGACCATCGCCGGTGCGCTGTTCCCCAATACCTCCGAAACGCTGCATCGCTGGATCATGAACGCGCCCTCGCTCAAGCCGGGGGCGCTGATGCCGCCGCAGAATCTGTCGCCGCAGGACCTCGACGCGGTTGTAGCCTATCTGCAGAGCTTGAAATGAAGAGCTGGCTGACCACCACCGACCACAAGCGGATCGGCCTCCTCTATTTCTGGACGGCCTTCGGCTTTTTCATGATCGGTGGACTCGAGGCGCTCATCATCCGCGCCCAGCTGGTGCGTCCGGACGGTGGCCTCGGCGTGAGCGCCGAGACGTTCAATCAGCTGTTTACGATGCACGGCACGACGATGGTGTTCCTCGCGCTCATGCCGCTGTCCGCCGCGTTCTTCAATTACATCATCCCGCTCCAGATCGGCGCGCGCGACGTCGCCTTCCCGCGGCTCAATGCGTTCAGCTACTGGGTGTTCCTGCTGGGCGGGCTGTTCTTGAACGCGAGCTTTGTCGCGGGGCCGCTGTTCGGCGCGGATCGGCTGTCGGTCGCACCGGATGCCGGGTGGTTCGGGTACGCCAACCTCACGTCGCGGCAGTTTTCCCCCGGGCCGAACGTCGACTTTTGGCTCCTCGGCCTGCAGATCCTGGGGATCGCGTCACTCGCCGCGGGCTTCAACTTCGTCGTCACGATTCTCAACATGCGCGCGCCCGGCATGCGGATGCTGCGCTTGCCGCCGTTCACGTGGATGACGCTCATCACCCAGTTCCTCGTGATCACCGCGTTCCCGGTGATTACCGTCGCCCTCGTCCTCTTGATGTTTGATCGCTTCTTCGGGACGCATTTCTTCCTGCCGGCGGGCGGCGGCGATCCGATCCTGTGGCAGCACCTGTTCTGGATGTTCGGGCATCCCGAGGTTTACATCCTCATTCTGCCAGCCATGGGCATCATTTCGGAGGTGTTGCCGACGTTTTCCAAGAAGCCGCTGTTCGGCTACACCGTGGTCGTGTATTCGGGCGTGGTGATCGCGTTCCTCGGCTGGAGCGTGTGGAGTCACCACATGTTCTCCACCGGCCTCGGCCCTATCGCTGATTCGGTGTTCGCCGGCACGACCATGCTCATCGCCATTCCCACCGGGGTGAAGATCTTCAACTGGATCGGCACGCTCTGGGGTGGGCAGATCCGGTTCACGACCTCGCTGCTGTTCGCGGTCGGCTTTATCGCGATGTTCATCATCGGCGGGCTGTCGGGCGTGACCCACGCCTCGGCGCCGTCCGATCTGCAGCAGACCGACACGTATTACGTGGTCGCCCACATCCATTACGTCTTGTTCGGCGGCACCATCCTGGGACTGTTCTCGGGGACCTACTACTGGTGGCCGAAGATCACCGGCCGGTTTCTGTCGGAGCGGATGGGCAAGGTGCATTTCTGGCTCACGCTGATCGGGATGAACCTGGCGTTCTTCCCGATGCACTTCTCCGGCCTGCTCGGCATGCCCCGGCGGATTTACACCTACTCCGCAGATCTGGGCGTCGCCCGCTTCAACCAACTGTCCACCATTGGCGCGTTTCTCATCGGGATCGCCACGCTCGTCTTCTTCTGGAACCTGCTGCGCACCCGCTGGCGGCCGAGCAACGCGCCGGCGAATCCGTGGGGTGGCGCGACGCTGGAATGGGCGATCTCATCGCCGCCACCGGTCTACAACTTCACCGTGATTCCCACCGTGACGAGCCGTCTTCCGCTGTGGCAGACCGAGCGCCACGCGCCGATGACACCGCTGCCCGATCGGCCTCCGGCGCCGATTCACGTGCCGGGCGGTTCCTGGTGGCCGATGATTACGGCGTTCGGCCTCCCCATCATTGCGATCGGCGCGCTCGCTCACCTGATCCCGATCGTCCTCACCGGCGCGGCCGTCGTGATCGTCGGGATCTACCGCTGGGCCTATGAGCCCTTCGAGATGTAGATGACACACGGATCCACGCACGCGACAAGTATGGGGGTCGACAACCGCAAGATGGCCTTCTGGGCCTTCATTGGCTCGGAATGCCTGCTCTTCGGTTCGCTGATCGCGACGTATCTGGTTTACAAAGGCAGAAGCCTCGTCGGGCCATACCCGCACGAGATTCTGAATATCCCGTTCACGTCGTTCAGCACATTCGATCTGCTCATGTCGAGTCTCGCGATGGTGCTCGCGCTTGCGGCCGTGCAGCGCGGCGACATGAAGCAGGGCAAGCTCTGGCTGTTCGTCACGGCGCTGCTCGGCCTCATCTTTTTGGGAGGCCAGTTCTGGGAATTCAGCCACTTCGTGCACGAAGGGCTCGGGCTCACCACGAACCTGTTTGGCTCAACGTTCTACGTGCTGACCGGGACGCACGGCGCGCACGTGACCGTCGGTGTGATCTGGTTGCTCACCCTCTGGATTCAGGCGTTACGCGGCAAGCTGGGGCCACAGAACGCGCTCACCGTCGAGATCACCGGGCTGTATTGGCACTTCGTGGACGTCGTGTGGATCGTGATCTTTACCGTCGTGTACCTGATTCAATGAGGGACAGGGAATGAGCGAGCACGGCGAGGCGCACGGGACGCAGCCGGCCCACGCGACGACGGGCACCTATCTACGGATCGCCGCGATCCTCGTGATGATCACGCTGATCGAAGTGGGCGTTTTCTACGTTCCCGCCTTCCAAAGCGTCCTCGTGCCCGTCTTGTTGGTGTTGTCGGCCGTGAAGTTCACGCTCGTGGTGATGTTCTACATGCACTTGAAATTCGATAATCGCTTCTTCGCGTTCTTATTTGGCGGACCGCTGCTGCTGGGTTGTGCCGTGGTCGTGAGCCTCCTCCTGATCTTCTATGGAGCGATTCGCCTTCGCACTGGCATGTGAACCCCTGGAATAGGTGGGATCTTCATCCCAGCGTGATCATAGGGCTCGCTCTCCTGGGCGGGCTCTACGTCTTTTTAGGCGGTCTCACGTCGGCACGTCGGCACGTCGCAAGCTTCGTCGGTGCGCTGGCGGTGTTGTTCGTTGCCCTCAACGGGCCGCTGCACAATTTGTCCGATACCTATCTCTTCAGCGCGCACATGGCGCAGCACCTGTTGCTGACGCTGGTGTTCCCACCGCTGCTGCTGTACGGCACGCCGGCGCACGTCATCCGGCCCTTGCTGCGCCCGCGGTGGGTGATGGCCCTGGGGCGAGTCGTCACGCGGCCGCTCGCGGCGGCGCTGGTGTTCACGGGCCCGATCGTGATCTGGCATGTGCCGAGTCTCTACGAGGCTGCGCTCCGTCACCACAACCTGCACATCGTCCAGCACGTCGTATTTCTGACGACGGCGGTGATCATGTGGTGGCCGGTGCTGTCCCCCGTACCCGAGCTGCCGCGGATCCCGCACCTGCTCCAGATGCTGTACCTGTTTCTGTTGGGCATCCCGATGTCGGTGACCGGGGCGCTGATCACGCTGTCCGACTCGGTCCTCTATCCCTTTTACGCGGCGGCACCGAGGGTGGGCGGGTTATCGCCGCTCGACGATCAACAGATCGGTGGCTTGCTGATGTGGGTGCTGGGCGGATTGATGCTGTGGATCGTGATGACTGTGATCTGGTTCCGATACTCCATCTGGGATCAACGGGGCGACGCCGAAACCAAAGTCCCTGACGAAGCCTACTCTCCGTCCTCGGTTTCGCCGAGGGGGTGACGGCGCAACTCCTCTCCGATTCGAGGATGCTCTCGCCAGAGGTAATAGCCCATTGCGAAAGCGGCCAATCCATTGCCGATCGCGACGTTCCACCACGCCAGGTAGCCGAGGAGCGGTTTGGCGAGCAGGGCCACGAGGATGTAGAACCCCACCTCGAAGAAGCAGAAGCCCACGATCACGAGAAACAGGGTAGAGGGCGCGTACTCGACCTCGGCGGCCAGGGCGGCGGCGACGCAGCCCACGACCACGAACGCGCTGACGTGAATCATCGTGTACCCGAAGATGCGGGCGGGCTCGATGATGACGTGCTCCGATCCCGTCGCCCCCCAGAATACCGCGCTGCCGAGCATGGCAGGTGTGAAAAGCGGCTGGCCGTTGATCGAGTCCACGGCGAGAAACCAGACTGCGACGGCCGCCGCCCCGATGCATCCGGCGATGAAGCCCTCGCGCAGAATGCGGTTCAAGTCCATGTCGGCTCAATATATCGCCGGACGGAGGGGGTGCTAGATTAAGGCCCCATGATCGTGCCACGGCGACCGCTCTTTTACGGATCGTGCCTCCTCGTCGGGACGTTGTTGTTCGGCGTCGCGGGCGCCAATCATCCGATCCTCACCGGCGATGGCGCCGCGCAGCTCGGCATGATCGCGCAGACGAGCGGCTGGCGCCTCATTCACTGGGCTCTGCTGTTCGGTCTCGCATTCATGTACGCTGGGTTGGTCGGCGTGGGACTGCGTCACACCGAAACCGCCGGGGCGACGCCGGCTCGCGCGGGCGCGTTGATCGGAGCGTTCGCGTTTGCGGTCTGGTCGCTCAACATCCTGTTCATGGTGGGTGCCGGCGCTCAGCTCGCTCGCGCCTATACCACGTCCGATACGGGGCTGACCGGCACGCACGCGGTGTTCGTCTACGACATGCTCCATCCCATGGGACTCGCGGCCGAGCGGCTCGCGACGTTCTTGCTAGGACTCGTGGCCTACACGTTCGGTTGGACGATCCGCAACGGCGCAGTCTGGCCGAAGTGGCTGGCGTGGATAGCGTGGGGAGTGGCGCTGGTTGACGGCGCCGTGGCCCTAGTATTCAGCGAGTTCTCGCCGATCATGTACTACGGCCAGGCGCTGTTCGTCATCTGGCTGGTGGCGACCGCGATCGTGATGCTGGCGGAGCGCCGCCAACCCACATGAAATAGAGGGCCCTCGGTTGAGGGCCCCTATTCTAGTGCGACTTGAGCGTGAACTACTGTCTCCGTAACCGCACGACCCGCGGTTGCCAGCCGTCCCCGGTCCGTGAAAGCACCGTGAGCATCAAGATGTCACCGGATCTCGTGGATGCCAGCGCTCTGTGAAGCTCTGCCCGGGTTCGTGTGGCCTGGCCATTGACGCGGAGGATGATATCGGGGCCTCCGATACTGGCATCGGCGAGTCGTTCGTAAGCGGGACCATCCGGAGAGACCTGCGTGACCACAAGGCCGCCTCCGCTCCGGATCACCGGGCTGAGTTGGGCATCACGCGCATCCTCCTGCGAGAGCGGCTCCACCGAGATGCCAAGCGCCTGCTCAGATGGGGCTGAATCCCGGCTTGGGCGGTCTTCATTGGCGTCAGCCGTTTCCGATTCGCTGCCAGGCGCCGCGGTCAGCCTGACCGGAATTGTCTTCCTTGCGCCTCCCTTCCTCGCCACCGTAACCTGGACGGTCTCGCCGGGCTTCTTAAACCCGACACGCTGCTGTAGCTGGGCGACCGCTTCGACCGGCTGACCGTCGATCGCGATGATGACATCCCCCTCTTGAAGACCAGCGCGCTTGGCAGGAGCGTCGTCGGTTGTGAATCCCTGGACGACCGCGCCCTTGATGTCAGGCAGCTTGACGTCCTCCGCATCCTCTTGCCGCACCGGCAGTACCGACACGCCTATGACGGATCGCTCGACATGGCCGGTCGCAATCAGCTGTGTCATCACGGTCTTGGCGATGTTGATGGGGATTGCAAACCCGTAGCCGGAATAGAACCCGGTCTCACTGGCGATCGCCGCGTTGATGCCGATGACCTCGCCGCGCACGTTGACCAACGGTCCTCCCGAATTGCCGGGATTGATGGCCGCGTCTGTCTGAATGAAGTCTTGAATCGCAAGCCCGCCTGAATTCAGCCCCTGTAACCCCCGGCCCTTGGCACTCACGATTCCTGCCGTCACCGTGAACGTGAAGGCCTCACCGAGCGGATTACCGATCGCGAGTACCCAGTTGCCGATTTTGGTGGAGTCAGCATCGCCGAGCCGCACCGTGGGCAACCCGGTTGTCTGGATCTTGATGACGGCGATGTCCGTGTTCGGATCCGTGCCAATTGTCTTGGCGGTGAACTCCCGGTTGTCGAGCAGCCGCACCGTCACGCGGTCCGCGCCTTGGACGACGTGATTGTTGGTCAGGATGTAGCCGTCCTGGGAGACAATGAAACCCGACCCGGATCCCTGCTCGACCTGGGGACGGCGCGGGGCGTTGAAGAAGTCGTCGAAACTCGGCACACGCCGGCTGGAGACCCGCTCGCGACGTTCCGATTTGATGAACACCACGGCCGGCTTCACATGCTCGGCGACCGAGGCGAATGCGTCGCCCAGATCGACCGCTGCCTTCGCCTGCGGCAGCGGCCGGCTCGTGTCCTGCAGCACTGACCGGACCGCGGCTTCGCCGCGCGTCGGCAAGCGGAACGCCGAGGCGAATGCCAGACCCAGCGCAAACGCCATTGCCACCAACGTGCCGAATTTCAACCAATCCCGCGTCTTCCCCGACATCAGCGCCCCCTTTTAAGACTTCTTCGATTTATCGTCGTCCATGATTTCGTAATCAGCATCCACGACCTTGTCATCCTTCTTTGGTCCGGCGCCAGGTTGCCCCTCGCCGCCCCCCGCCGCCCCTTCACCGCCCCCCCCCGGTGCGCCCGCATCGGCCGTACCACGCGCCGCGTACAATGACGCGCCAGCCGCTGAATATGCCTGCTGCAGCTCGTCCAGCGCTTTGCTGATTTCGTCAGCATTTCCGCTGCGCAGGGCCGCCTGCGCCGCCTGTATGGCGGCATCGAGCCTGGCCTTGAGACCCGCCTCCAGCTTATCGACCCACTCCTTGGACTCTTTGGTCACCTGGTAAACCATGTTATCGAGCCGGTTACGCTGCTCGATCACATCGCGCCGCTTCTTGTCTTCCTGCGCGTGCGCTTCGGCGTCCTTCACCATCTTGTCGATGTCCTTGTCTGCGAGTCCGGACGACGCTTCGATCCGGATCTTCTGCTCCTTGCCCGTCGCCTTGTCCTTGGCTGAAACGTGCAAGATACCGTTCGCGTCGATGTCGAACGTCACCTCGACCTGCGGGATGCCGCGCGGAGCCGGTGGAATACCGGTGAGCTGGAACTTGCCGATGGTGCGGTTGTCCTGCGCCATCTGGCGCTCGCCCTGCAGCACATGGATTTCGACCGTCGTCTGGTTGTCCTCAGCCGTCGAGAACACCTCAGACTTCTTCGTCGGAATCGTGGTGTTGCGGGGGATGAGGACCGTCGTGACTCCGCCCAGCGTCTCGATACCGAGCGACAGCGGTGTGACGTCGAGCAGCAGGACGTCCTTCACCTCGCCGGCGAGCACGCCCCCCTGAATCGCGGCCCCGATCGCCACCACTTCGTCGGGGTTCACGCCCTTGTGGGGCTCCTTGCCGAAGAAGCTCTTGACGATCTCCTGGACCTTCGGCATCCGCGTTTGGCCACCGACCAGGATGACTTCGTTGATGTCGCCAGGCTTGAGGCCGGCGTCCGTCAGGGCCTGCTGCATCGGCGGAATCGTCCGCTTCACCAGATCGTCCACGAGCTGTTCCAGTTTCGCACGCGTGAGCGAGAGATTCAGGTGCTTCGGACCCGACTGATCGGCGGTGATGAAGGGGAGATTGATTTCGGTCTGCATCACGGTCGACAGCTCCATCTTCGCCTTTTCGGCGGCTTCCTTCAGCCGCTGCAGCGCCATCGGATCCTTGGAGAGGTCGATTCCCTGGTCACGCTTGAACTCTCCCACCAACCATTCCATGACTCGGGCATCGAAATCGTCGCCACCGAGGTGCGTGTCGCCGTTCGTGCTCTTCACCTCGAACACGCCTTCGGCGAGCTCGAGGACCGAGATGTCGTAGGTACCGCCGCCCAGGTCGTAGACCGCGATCTTCTCTTCCTTCTTCTTGTCGAGTCCGTACGCGAGGGCGGAAGCCGTCGGCTCATTGATGATGCGGACCACGTCGAGGCCCGCGATCTTGCCGGCGTCTTTCGTCGCCTGCCGCTGCGAGTCGTTGAAGTATGCGGGCACGGTGATGACCGCCTTCTCGACCTTGTGGCCGAGGTAGTCTTCGGCAGTCTGCCGCATCTTCTGGAGAATCATGGCCGAAATCTCGGGCGGCGCGTACTGCTTGCCGCTGATTTCTACGGCGACCAGTCCGTTTTGGCCGCGGACCACTTTGTAAGGAACGCGCTTGATCTCTTCGCTGACCTCTTCGTAGCGCCGTCCCATGAAGCGTTTGATCGAGAAGACCGTGTTCTGCGGGTTGGTCACCGCCTGCCGCTTGGCTACCTGCCCAACGAGTCGCTCACCGTCTTTCGTGAAGGCGACCACCGAGGGGGTTGTCCGCCCGCCCTCGGCGTTGGGGATGACGACGGGATCGCCACCTTCCATGACCGCTACGACGGAATTGGTCGTCCCGAGGTCAATGCCAATGATCTTCTCAGCCATACTTTCAGCTCCTGTAGGGGATTTGATGCCGGCCCGATGCTGCGCGTCGCAGAGGGCAAGCATCGTGCCCAATTAAAATGCCAATATGACAGGTTATGAAGGGCAGCGTAGATTCTCCTCATGTTTCCGTACAAGGACGAGAACCCCACCGAGCGCCCCGCTGTCATCACCGTTTCCATAATCATCGCGAATGTGCTCGCTTTCCTTTTTGTACAGGGGGCAGGGGCGCAGGGGCCGCTGGCCCGGTCAGTCTGCGACCTGGGTCTCATCCCGGCCGAAATCCTTCATAACGCCCGCCCCGGGAGTGGCGTGGAGCTCGCTCCCGGCGTGGTGTGCATGGTCAATGCAGTGCCGAAGTACTGGACCGTGATTACCTCGATGTTCATGCACGGCGGCTGGTTTCACCTCATCGGCAACATGCTGTTCTTGTGGGTCTTCGGGAACAACATCGAAGACGCGATGGGGCACGGGAAGTTTCTGATCTTCTACCTGCTGTGCGGGATCGTGGCCGCCGCCACGCAGACGTTCATCAGTCCCCATTCGATCGTACCCATGATCGGCGCGTCGGGAGCGATCAGCGGCGTCCTGGGTGCGTACCTGTTGCTCTATCCGCGGGTGCGCGTGCACACGCTGATCATCCTGCCGATCTACATCACGACCGTCGCGCTCCCCGCCTGGGTAATGCTGGGCTATTGGGGGCTGATCCAGCTGCTCAGCGGGCTCGGCAGTCTCCGCGAGATCGAAAAGGGCGGCGTCGCGTTCTTCGCGCACGTCGGCGGCTTTATCGCGGGGCTGGTGCTGGTGCGGCTGTTTGCGTCGGATGAGGTGCTGCGCCGCCGCCCGACGCAGCCCGAATCGTATTACCGCTATCGCCCCGACTGACGGTCCTCTTCAGCATGGTGCTTGATCGATTTTCCTTCGACGAGGAATACCACATCCTCGGCGATGTTGGTCGCAAGGTCAGCGACGCGTTCGAGGTTCCGGCTCACCAGGAATAGCTCCATCGCCGTGCCGATGATATGCGGGTCCTCCATCATGTGGGTGAGGAGGATCCGGAACATCGAGGCGTGCAATGCGTCCACGCTGTCGTCGCGGCGGCAGATCGCGCGGCCGGCCTGCGCGTCACCACGCACGAACGCGTCGAGCGCGTCGGCGAGCATGGTGCGGGCCTGCCGCGCCATTTCGAGCAGCTCGGGCTCGGGAACGATCGGGCGGCTCGCGAGGAGCCGCTCGGCCGATTGCGCGATGTTGACGGCGTGATCGCCGACGCGCTCCAGGTCGTTGGAGATCTTCATCGCGGCGGTGAGGAAGCGCAGGTCGCGGGCCATCGGCTGCTGGGTCGCCAGCAGCCGGATCACCGTCTCCTCGACCTCGAGCTCGAGCTTGTCGATGTCCTTGTCGCCGAGGATGACCTGACTCGCTTTGTCGCCGTCGCGCTGCAGCACCGCTTCCACAGCCGCAGCGAGGGCGGCCTGCGCCTCGCCCGACATGTTGAGCAGCGCGACTTTGAGCTCCGACAGCTCGTCGTGGAAATGCCGATGACTCGCTTGTGCATTCATCCGAACCTTCCGGTTATGTACGCTTCAGTGCGTTCGTCGGTGGGCCGAGTAAAGACCTGCTGCGTCACGCCGAACTCCACCAGGCGGCCCACGTAGAAGAACCCCGTGTAATCTGAAACCCGTGCCGCCTGCTGCATGTTGTGCGTCACGATAACGATCGTGTACGTCTTTTTCAGTTCCACGAGCAGCTCTTCGATACGCTGGGTCGCAATGGGATCCAGTGCCGAGCAGGGCTCGTCCATTAACAGGACCTCCGGCTCGTTCGCCAGCGCCCGCGCGATGCACAGGCGCTGTTGCTGTCCGCCGGAGAGCGCCGTCCCCGGCTCGCGCAGCCTGTCGGAGACTTCGTCCCACAATGCCGCCTGCCGCAGGGCGCGCTCGACGCGGTCGGGAAGCTCGCGCGCCGGGGCGAGGGCGTTCAGCCGCGGGCCGTAGGCAACGTTGTCATACACGGGTTTGGGAAACGGATTGGGCCGCTGGAACACCATGCCGATGCGGCGCCGCAAGGCCACCACGTCGGTCCCTGGCGCGAAGATCGAGCCCCCATCGAGCAGGATGTCTCCCTCGAGCCGCGCACCCGGCGTGAGATCGTGCAGCCGGTTGATGGAGCGCAGGAACGTCGTCTTGCCGCAGCCCGACGGCCCGATCAGCGCGGTGATCGCGTGCGGCGGAATGGCGCACGAGACCTCGTGCAACGCCTGCGTCGGGCCGTACCAGAAGCTGTAGGCCTTGGACTCCAGGACGGCCGGACGGCCTGACGGCCTGACGGCCGAGCTCGGTTCGGGGGTGGGTTTGGCCGTCCGGCCGTCGGGCCGTCCGCCCGTCGCGGTCGTCAACCGAACCTCCCCGTGATGTACGCCTCAGTCTGCTCGACCTTCGGCTTGGTGAAGATTTCGTCGGTGCGTCCCACCTCGATGAGACTACCGAGGTACATGAACGCCGTGTAGTCGGAGACGCGCGCCGCCTGCTGCATGTTGTGGGTCACGATCACGATCGTGTAGAGGCGCTTCAATGCGTGGCACAGCTCTTCGATGCGTTGCGTTCCCGCAGGGTCCAGTGAGGCTGTGGGCTCGTCGAGCAGCAGAATCTCCGGCTGGGGAGCGACGGCGCGCGCGATACAGAGCCGCTGCTGCTGTCCACCCGACAAATCGAGCGCACTGGTGTGCAGCCGGTCCTTCACTTCCTCCCACAGCGCCGCCTGTTGCAGCGCGCGGGATACGGCATCGTCCAGCTCCGGCCTGGGCTTGCGTCCGTTGACTTTGAGCCCCGCGGCGACGTTGTCGTAGATCGACATCGTCGGGAACGGCGTGGGACGCTGGAAGACCATCCCGATGCGACGCCGCAGCTCGACCGGATTCACATCGGGAGCGTAGATGTTCACGTTGTCGAGCAAGACTTCGCCATCGACGGTCGCGCCCGCGGTCAGCTCGTGCATGCGGTTCAGGCAGCGGAGCAGCGTGCTCTTGCCGCAGCCCGACGGGCCGATGATCGCCGTGACGGTGTTCGCGGGGAACAGGAGTGACACATCCCGCACCGCGCGATGTTGTCCGAATAGCGCCGTGAGATGGGCTGTCTCGAGCCGCAGCCGAGTGTTAGCGGATGCCACCATAGCGTTGCCGCGTGACCCAACGGGCGGCGAGCGAGATGATCAGCACCAGTCCCATCAGCACGAGCGCGGATCCCCACGCGATCCGATGCCACTCGTCGAACGGGCCGGTGGCGTACACGTAGATCTGGAGTGACAGGGTCTGCATCGGCTGGTTGACGCTCACCGTGAAGTTCAGGTTGCCCAGCGCCGTGAAGAGGAGCGGCGCGGTCTCCCCCGCAATGCGGGCGATTCCCACGAGGCAGCCGGTGACGATGCCGCCCATCGCGGTGCGCGCCACGACTTTCAATGACGTCCGCCAGCGCGGGTACCCCAGCGCCAACGCCGCCTCGCGCAACGAATTGGGCACCAGCCGCACCATCTCCTCGGTGGTGCGCGCCAGCATCGGGATCATCAGGATTGCGAGCGCGACACTGCCCGCGAGCGCGGAGAAGTGGCCCGTCGGCTTGACGATGAAGGTCCACCCCACGATGCCGACGACGATCGATGGCGTCCCGTTCAAGACGTCGGCGATGAATCGCACCAGGAACCCGAGCCGTCCCGAGCCGTACTCGGCCAGATACATCCCCGCGCCGACGCCAATCGGAACGCCGATCAACGCGGCAACCCCGACGATGATCGCGGTCCCCACGATGGCGTTGGCGACACCGCCCCCCGATTGTCCTGCGGGCACGGGGCTCTTGGTGAAGAACGCCCAGTCGATCGACGAGGCACCCTTCGCGATGAGGTTGCCCAAGATCAGCACCAGGGCGAGCACCGCGGTGAACGAGAGGATGACGACGAGCGCCGTCATGATGCGGCTCGTCAGGTGGCGGCGAAACGCGCTCGCGCTCACAGTGCTCGGCTTCCCACCGCTGCGCCGCGGGCGACGCGCCAGATCAGAATGCGCGCGATGGCGTTTACTGCCACCGTCAACACAAAGAGGATCAGGCCGACTTCCATGAGGGCGGACTGGTACGTAGCGGTGGTCGCTTCACTGAACTCGTTTGCGATCGCGGCCGCCATCGTGTAGGCCGGCTGGAGCAGCGACACGCTGATGTCGTGGCGGTTTCCGATGACCATCGTCACCGCCATCGTCTCTCCCAGCGCGCGGCCGAGGCCGAGGATGATGGCGCCGATCAATCCGGCGCGCCCGTACGGCAGCACGGCCGAGCGTACCGCTTCCCAGCGCGTCGCGCCCATCGCGAGTGCCGCTTCGCGCTGGCTCGTGGGGACGGCGAGCAGCACTTCGCGCGATACGGCGGCGATGTACGGCACGATCATGATCGCGAGAATGACACCACCTGCCAGCAGCGAATTGCCATAGAACACGCCCTGGAGGAACGGCGTCCAACCGAACACCGCTTTGAGCGGCGGCACGACGTAGCTGCGCAGAAAGGGAATCAAGACGAAGATCCCCCACATGCCGTAGACGACGCTGGGGATCGCGGCGAGCAGCTCGACCAGAAAGGCCACCGGCTGGCGCAGCCAGCGCGGCGCAAACTCCGTCAGGAAAATCGCCACGCTGAGGGCGAGCGGCACAGCGATCAGCAATGCCAGCAGGGACGACGCCAGCGTGCCGAAGATCATGGGCGCCGCGCCGTACACCTCGCTCACGGGATCCCAGGTTGACGTCACGAGGAATGACGCACCGAACCGCTTGACCGCCGGCCATGCGTTCGTGAACAGGACGCCGAGGATGATGACGATCAGCAGCGGGAGGGCGAGCGCGAATCCGGTCAGCACCTGCCGATAAATGCGGTCGCTGCGATCTCTGCCGAGGAGGGGACTGGTCATCGCGCCGGAAACCTACCGGCGCTCCATGGACTGTCCGTCACAGCGGTGTAACGGAATTGTCACCGAGAGGAGGGCGCCTCCCGGTGACAATTCCGCCTGCTTACAGGACTGCGCGACCGCCTGCGGTGACGCTCTTGAGGCGCGCCTGAATCCAGGGGCGCAACTCCCTGGGCAGCGGCGAATAGCCGAGCTCCGGCGCTTTCGCCTGGCCCTCGGTCTCCGCCCACCAGACGAACTGGACGAGCGCTCGGGCCTTGGCCGCATCGGTGTACGTCTTGTGCACCAGCAGCCAGGTGAAGCTCGCGGCGGGATACGCCTGCGCGCCCGGCGAGTTGGTGATCGAAACCCGGAAGTCGGTATTCGGGCCCATGTCCTTCATGGCACCGGCGGCAGCGGCAGTCACCGACTCGAGCGAGGCGGTGATCCAGTTGCCCGACTGATTCTTCAGCACCGCGAAGGGCATCTTGTTGATCAGGGCGTATCCGAGCTCGATGTAGCCGATCGCGCCCGGCGTCTGCCGGACGGTTGCGGCGACACCTTCATTGCCCCGGCCACCGAGACCCACCGGCCAGCTGACCGACGTGCCCTTGCCGACCTTCTGGGCCCACTCGGCGCTGACCTTCGAGAGGTAGTCGGTCCAGACGAACGACGTGCCCGAGCCGTCGGACCGGTGCACGACGATGATGTCCTGGTTCGGCAGCGTGACGCCGGGATTGATGCTCGCCAACCGGGCGTCATTCCACTTCGTGACTTTGCCGAGGAAGATGTCTGCGAGGACGTCAGGCGAGATGCGAATCGGCTGCGAGACCTCGGGCAGCGTGTATGCCGCCACGACCGCGCCCAGCACCGTCGGGATGTGGAGCACGTTGCCCTGGATCGCGGTGATGGCCGAGTCGCTCATCGGCGCGTCGGTGGCGCCAAAATCGACGGTGCCGTCCGAGAACTGACGAATGCCGCCGCCAGATCCGATCGACTGATAGTTCAACTTCACGTCGGGATGCGACTGATTGTACCTCAGCATCCAGTCCGAATAGATGATGTTCGGGAACGTCGCCCCGGCGCCGTTCAGCGTGACCTGCGCGGCCGCCGGGATGGCGGTGCCGAGCAGGACGGCGAGGGAGAGATAGCGTGTGGGCTTCACAGAGGTTGTCCTCTCGTCAGGGTCGGGTTTCAGAACACGAACTGCGCTTGGAACAGCGCTTGATTGGTTGCAGTCGCGCCGCTCTCAAACGACTGGCGATCGAGGTCTGCGAGCAGCCGCACGTTGGGCGACAGCTGATACGAGACGCCGCCGATGATGCGGGTGTTTTTGTTGTTGGCGACGGACGTATTGGGATCGACGATATCGACGCGCCCGATCACCGCAATCTTGCTGCTCGTCAAGTGATAGACCCCGAACGCGCTAATGATGCTCCCGGTCTGCGTCGAGTCTTTCCTGGACACGTACTCTCCGGCGAGTGTCAGCATTTGCGACCGGTATGAGACCTGGCCGAGGAAGCGGTTGCGGTCATTGCCGGCGAATGCGGGCCCGTATTTGCCCACGCCCGCGTACCCCGTGAGGCGCAGGCCCCCAACGCGGCTGGCGTCGTTCGTCGTCATGACTCGGACCGAGACACGCGCCTCGAGATCCTTGTGGAAGTCGCCGGTGCCGCCCGAGTAGCCTTCCCCGTTGACGACCGCGACCTGGCCGTTCACCTGGTCATTGTTCCATTTGCCGTCCACTCCGAAGCCGATGTCCGACGACGTCAAGGCGCCGTTGCGGTCGACCGCGATTGTGCCCTGCATGCGGTAGTCCCACAGCGTTTCCTCGAAGTCCACGAACGGCGTCTGCATCATGCCTAGCTTGTAGGTGAGGCTGCTGCCGGATGGTGTCCACGCCGCGAAGGCGTACTTGAGGCGGACCACCTGGTTCGTGACGCCGCTCGGGATGATGTCGGCCGTCACCCGGGTGGTGATGCCGCCTGAAAAGCGGCCAAGGACGTTCACGTACGCGCGCGTGACATCGAAGGTGTTGGTGTGAACGGCGGCGTCTGTGTACTGATACTGCGTGTAGACGACGCCTCCGACGGTTACTTGCGGGGCCTGCGCAGCGGGCGCCTGCGCTGCCGCAGGCAGCGCGACGATGCTCAGTGCGCTCAGCACTGCCAAGAGCCTTGCGTGCACGGTCACTCCTCAAGACTTGGGTAAATGTTGACTGCGCTCACGGGTGGAAACCTCGTCAACCGGCATCACTGGCGTGAGTCGGCGTTGTCACGATTTCGTAACAGCCACACGCGCAGATAGCGGAGCCGTGCTGGCCTCCGCTACCTGGGCACCCGGACGGTCGGCCGTGCAGTCCGCCGCCGGGCACTGAGAGGACGATTAGTGCAGAAAGAGGGCGGTCGCGCCGATAGCGCCGGCCAGCCCAAGTACTACGCGGCGAACGGGGCCGCTCCCGTGCCCGCCAGACCGGCCGCGCTCGCGTACTGCTTGAGCAGCGCGAGGTTCTCGGGCGCGACATCGCGGGCCACTGCGGCCGCGCGCGCGGCGGTGGCGATCTCGGCGCGCCGCTGTGGCGCGATCACCAGCGACAGAATCTCGGATGCGAAGCCGACGGCGTCGTCGGGTGCCACCAGGAGACCGCTGCGACGGTGCGCGATGCTCTCAGGGAAGCCGCCCGCATCGGCGGCGACAACGGCTAGACCGGAGGCCATCGCTTCGAGCGCCACGAGGCCGCACGTCTCGGTTCGGGATGGGAGCACACAGATGTCCGCGCTCGCGTAAACGTCCGCGAGCTTGTCGCGATCGAGGAAGCCGAGCTGGCGGACCCAGGGCAGGTGGGTGAGCAGGTGGCGTCGCGCGGGCCCCTCGCCGGCAATGACGAAGGTCGCGCGCTGCCCCACTCGCTCGCGCGCGACAGTCCATGCCTCGGCGAGCACGTCGATGTTTTTCTCGGGGGCGAGCCGGCCGACGTGCAAGACAATGGCGGCGTCGTCAGCGCCGGCGAGCCAGCGACGCCAACCCGCGCTCCGCCGCGCGGGGTGGAAGTGCTCGCTGTCGACGCCCCGTCCCCAGACGATCGGACGGCCGATGCCGCGGCGTTCCAGCTCGCTCGCGACCGCCTCGCCGGGCGTTTGGGTCAACACCGCAGGCCGATGGAACCAGCGCAGCCATTTCCACACGAGCGGCTCGATGATGCCGGCGCCGTAGTGCCGCGCGTACTGCGGGAAGTTCGTGTGATACGACGTGATCAACGGAATACCGCGCCGCATGGCGTAGCGCCGCCCGGTCAGGCCCAACGGGCCCTCCGTCGCGACATGCACTACGTCGGGTTCGAAGGAATCGAGGAACCGCGCGACGACCGCGAACTGGGGCAGCGACAGCCGGATCGCCGGATACGGCGGGAAGGACGCGGACGGGATGCGCAGCTGCGTCGGGTCCGAACTCGCGTGGCCAGGATACCGCGGTGCGACGATCGCGACCTTGTGGCCGAATTCGCGGAGCACATTCGCGATCCGGACGACCACTGTCGTGACGCCGTTGACCTGCGGCGTGTAGCTGTCGGTTACGAGCGCAATTCGCACGCGCCAATGTTGCGCGCGGCCGGTCAACGGTCGGTGACGTACGCGTTACGGCTGTGTAACGAGGGCTAAGTCGCGAAGTACAAAAGGATTGTGGTGCCGTGGCCGAGCTCGCTCTCGGCTTCGACGCGGCCACCATGAGCCTCCACGAGATGTTTGACGATGGCCAAACCGAGCCCGGTGCCGCCTTCCTGACGCGACCGACCGGGGTCCACGCGGTAGAAGCGCTCGAAGATTCGGGGCAGGTGATCCGCCCCAATGCCGGAGCCGGTGTCACTGACTCGCACGACGATGTGGTTTCCGGCTCGCTGCGCGGCGACTCGGATCTTGCCGCCCTGCGGCGTGTGCCGAAGGGCGTTGTCGAACAGGTTCGTGAAGATCTGCCGCAGTGCCTCGGGGTCGCTGTCGATGGACGCCGCGTGCGTTGCGCTCTCGAACGTAATCTCCCGGCTGGCGGCGCGCTCGGCGAACGGACGCCATGCCTCGCGTGCGGCCGACTCGACGTCAACCGGTCGCGGTTCGGGCTCCCAGGCTCCCGATTCGATGCGCGACAGATCGAGCAGGTCATCGACCAGGCGCTGCATGCGGCGGGCGTTCTCGACGATCGTTTGGGCGAAGCCCGTGGCCTGCGCGTCCTGCGACTCGCTCGCCAGGGTTTCCGCGTATCCGGCGATCGCCGTCAGCGGCGTCTTCAGCTCGTGCGACACGTTGGCCACGAAATCGCGCCGGATGGTTTCGAGACGCCGCAGGTTCGTGACGTCACTGAGCACGAGGAGTGTGCCGCCTTCGGCGAGCGGCCGCGCGGAGAAGACGACGGTGCGGTCCCCGAGGTCCAGCTCCCGTCCCTCGACGACCGTACCGGTCAGGACCTCGCGCATGAGCGCGCGATGCGCGCGGTCGTGGAACAGCTCGCCGAGCGGCGGCAGCGGCTCCGTCTCGCCATAGCCGAGCAGCTGGCGCGCCGCCGCGTTGGTTTCGATGACGACGCCACGCCCGTCGGCGGCGAGGACGCCGTCCGACAGCGCTTCGAGGAGCGTGCGGGATTCCTCGCGCTCGCGCCGCAAGTCGTCGAAGCGCCGCTCCAGCTCGTGGTGCATGGCTCGGAGCGAGTCCACGTGATGCGCGAGCTCCGGCACCCGCACGTCCGGGAATTCGGCTGGACGACCGGCGGCGATGTCCCGGGCCGCGTCCGCGATGCGCAGCAGCGGCCGCGCGAGCGCGCGGGCGAGCAGCCACGCGACGAACCCTGCGGCGACCAGCATCAGGAGTCCGGCGAGCGCGACCGCACGCTGTGCCGCGTGGACCTGCGCATCTACCACGGCCAGCGTCGTGGACACGCGCGTGATCGCAATTCCGGGAGGTCCGTCCCGGACCGCCACGTAGAGCTGGCGTTCGTTGGTCGATGTGCTGAGGCGCTGGTTCATTCCGACGCCACGCACCGAGTCGAACGCCGCGCGGACCTCGGGGCGGTTGCGATGATTCTCGAGGCGAGGAAGGGCATCGCGGCCGAATTCGGTGTCGCCGCGGACGTGGCCCGCCGAGTCGATGAGGGTCACGCGACGTCCCAGCCGGGCGCCCGCGAGCGCGGCGAAGTCCGGCCAGTGCGAGGAATCGGGCGGAGTGACGGCGGCGACCAGTCGCGCTTCGCGTTCCAGCTCGTTGGCGATTTGCTGCTCGAGGTGCCGCCGGAGCAGCACGTCGGTGGCGAGGATGGATCCCACGACCGCGGCAGTCACGAGCAATCCGATGCTCGCGAAGAGCCGCGTGGCGAGTCTCATGTGCGACGGCGCCGCGGAGCGGGCGTAGGTCGCTTTGGCGGGGTGACCGGCTCGCGGAACCGGTAGCCGACGGCGCGCACGGTTTCGATCCAATCACCGGCCGCGCCGAGCTTGGTGCGCAGGCGTTGGACGTGCATGTCCACCGTACGCGTCTGAATGTCGGGCTGCGCTTGCCAGACCGATTCGAGCAGCTGGGAGCGCGATTGTACCCGGTCACGACGCTCGATCAAGCGCTCGAGCAGCTTGAACTCCGTGGCGGTGAGCTCGACTTCCTTGCCGTCCGCGGTGACGCGATGGGCCGTGCGATCGACGACGATCGGGCCGCCGACCAACCGGCCGCCGGCCGCCACCGGTGGCGCGGCGAGACGACGCAGGATCGCGCCGACCCGGAGCACCAGCTCCTTGGGGGAGAAGGGCTTGGCCAGGTAGTCGTCGGCGCCGAGGGAGAGGCCCTTGATGCGATCGGGCTCTTCTTTGCGGGCCGTCAACAGCAGCACGCCGACGTCGCGCGTCTCGTCGCGACGGCGCAACTCCGCGAGCACCTCGAATCCGGAGTGCCCCGGCAGCATGAGATCGAGGACGACCAGATCGGGGCGTTCCTCGCGGGCCGAACGGAGCGCGTCCGCGCCGGTGCCGGCGGTGGTGACGCGGTAGCCGTCCTTTGCAAGGTGATACGCGACGAGCGCCGTGATATCGGGCTCGTCGTCTACGACGAGGATGCGATGTGGGGCGGCTGCTGCCGACTCATTCGCCATGAGCAGGCCGGAAGGTAGCGCGGGCGACGTTCGTTTCGCAATTTTGAGCGCACTATGCACCTCTTCTCTGCGCTGCTCATCGCGCTTCAGGCGGCTTCCGTTCCCGATACCGCGCACATCGTCCTCGTCGCCACGACCGACGTGCACGGGCGGGTCTTCGGCTGGGACTACGTTCGTGACGCCGCCGCCCCGGGCGGACTCTCGCGCGCCGCCACCGCGCTCGAGACCCTACGCGCTCGCTATCCCGGCCAGATCGTGCTGGTCGATGCCGGCGATCTCCTCCAGGGCAACCCCTTCGCGACGTTCTTCGGCCACTACGACAAGCGCCAGCCGCACCCGATCGTCGATGCGATGAACGCGCTGCAGTACGACGTGGTCACGCCGGGCAACCACGACTTCGATTTCGGCGTCGATTTCCTGCGTCGTGCCGCGGCACAGGCCACCTATCGCTACGTCTCGGCGAATGTCGAGGACTCGAGTGGCGCGTCGCTATTTCCCAAGACGGTGATCCTGCCGCGCGGCGCCGTGAAGGTCGGCATCACGGGGTTCACGACGCCAGGGACGATGCTGTGGGATCGCGCCCAGCTCGCGGCTGGGCACGTGCGCGTGCGGCGCATCGCCGGCGCTGCGCCGTCGGCGCTGGCGCGGCTGGAGGGCGAAGGCGCGGACCTGAAGGTCGTGGTGATCCACAGCGGCTTCGGCGAATCGAGCTACGACACCGCAGGCGTGGGCGCAGAGAACGACGCCGCGGCGCTAGCGGCGGTAAACCCGAAACCGGACGTCGTGATCGTCGGGCACACACACCGCGAAATGCGCGATACCGTGATCAACGGCGTGCATTTCGTGCAGCCGAAGAACTGGGTGCAGAGTCTCGCCGTCGTGCACGTGTCGCTCGCGCGAGACTCGACGCGGCGCTATCGCGTGACGGCGGTTCGCCCGGAGCTGATTCCGCTGGGGAACGTGCCCGAATCGCCTCGCTTCACGCAGCGGCTTACCGCGGCGCATGAAGCCGCCCGGCTGTGGGCTGGCACGGCGCTGGGCAGCGCGGGCCCGGGATTCGATGCCCGATACACCCGGGTGCAGGACACGCCACTGCTCGATTTCATCAATGAAGTGCAGCGTCGCAAGGCAGGAGCGCAGCTGTCTGCCGCCGCGGCGTTCGACGTCCAGCCGGGGCTCCCTGAGGGCGACGTCCATCAGCGCGACGTCGCGGGGGTCTACCCCTACGAGAACACGCTCCGCGTGGTCCGGATCTCGGGCCAGCAGCTGCGCGCGTACCTCGAACACTCCGCACGCTACTTCCGCACGTACGAGCCCGGCCAGCCGATCCTCAACGACAGCGTCGCGGGCTACAACTACGATGTCGTGAGCGGAGTGGCCTATAACGTCGATCTGTCCCGGCCGGCAGGCCAACGCATTCGCGGCCTCGCCTTTAACGGCAAAATCGTCCAGCCCACCGATACCTTCACACTGGCCCTGAACAGCTATCGGCAGGCCGGGGGCGGCGGCTATTCGATGCTCGCCGGCGCGCCGCTCATCTACGACAAGGGTGAAGACATTCGCGAGCTGCTCGTGGACGAGATTCGCCGCGCGCGCACGATCCAGGCGGCCGCCTATCTGCGGCCGAGTTGGGCGATCATCCCCGATCCCGCGCGCGCCGCCGCGCGCGCCGCGTTCGCGCCCGCCGCGGCCCCGCTCAGCACCAGAGACAGCACGCTGCTGCGCGTGCTCACGACGAGCGATCTCCACGGACAGCTGGAGCCGCGCGTCTGGGACTGGTCGCAGAACCGGCCGGTCGGCGGCGTGGCGGCGCTGAAGCCGTGGCTCGACAGCCTCGCCCACGCCTGTGGCTGCGCGTCGGTGCGGCTCGACGCTGGTGACGAGATGCAGGGGACTTTGCTGTCGAATTCCACGTTCGGTCGCGGCACGATCGACGCCCTGAATGCGCTCAGCATCGATGCCGCGGCTATAGGTAATCACGAGTTCGACTGGTCGCTCGACACGCTGCGCGCCCGCATGAGCCAGGCGAAATATCCGTTCCTCTCGGCGAACATCACGAACGCCGCGGGCACCGCGCGACCCGACTGGGCGACGCCGTGGAAGCTCGTGACGAAGAGCGGCGTGAAGATCGCGGTGATCGGCCTGACGACGACCGAGACGCCGACGAGTACGGCGGCGCGCAATATCCAGGGACTCGCCTTCGGCGACGGCGCGCCGGCGATCAAGCGTTATCTGCCGGAGGCGCGAGCCGCTGCCGACTTCGTGATCGTCGTAGCCCACGTCGGGGCGCTGTGCGACTCGAGCACCGGCGGGGGGAACAGCGCCGCCTGTCACGGCGAGATCCTCGACGTTGCGCGCCAGCTCGATTCCGGGTCCGTCGATCTGATTGTCGCGGGGCACACGCACATACGGGTGAATACGGTGGTTCACGGGATCCCGATCGTGGAGGCGCAATCGAGTGGCCGTTCGGTCGGCATCGTCGATTTCGTCCGCACTGGCGGCCGGCGCGAAGTGCGCGTTCAGCTCGTCACGCCCTATGCCGATCAAGTCAAACCGGATGTGGCGTTGACCGACGCGCTCGGCCACCAGCAACAAGCGGTGCGAAATCTTACCGAGCGGGTCGTCGCTCGCCTCAAGATCCCGCTGAAGCGGGCGGGCGACGAATATGGGTTGGGCCGGCTCATTGCCGACGCCCAGCGCGCCGCCGGCCGCGCCGACGTCGCGATCATGAACAACGGGGGCATCCGCGCCGATCTGCCCGAGGGCACGATCAACTGGGGCCAGGTCTACCAGGTGCAACCGTTCCAGAACCGGTTGCTGCGGCTCACGGTCAAGGGCTCGGTGTTGGAGGAGGCGCTGGAGCAGTGCGTGGCGGGGAAGGATCATCTGCCGGACTGTCACATCGCCGGCGCGGAAGTCTGGTACGATGCCGGCAAGGAGCCGGGGAAGCGTGTCAGCCGCGTTCGCGTGAGTGGCAACGACCTCGATAAGAATCGCACGTACACCCTGGTCGTGAACGACTTCACGGCGACGGGTGGCTCGGGGTTCCGCATGCTCGTGGGCTCGCCGAGGGAAGACATCGACGTCGTCGATATCGACGCCCTGACTCGTTATCTGGGTGTGCTGCGCGCTCCCGTGGAGGCGCCCGACGACGTGCGCTTCCATCGGACCGACCGCTGATGCGGGTTTTCGTCAACGACAAAGCCGTCGACGTACCACGCGGCGCGCGAGTGCGCGACGCGGTCGCGCAGGCGGACGACGGGTTGGCGCGGCTCCTCGACGGATCCGCGTATGTGACGGACGCCGCAGGACGCCCGATCGACGCCGGGGACGCAGTGGGCGAGGCCGGCGCGGTCTACCGCGTGGTTGTCTCCGCGCGGCGCGAGGGGAAGCCCAAGCTGACCAAGGATGCGTTGCGGCAGTGGCCCAAGGCCGAGCTGCACGTGCATCTGGACGGCGCGCTGCGGCCGGCGACGATGATCGAGCTGGCGCGGGCCCAGGGCATCCGGTTGCCCGCCGACACCCCCGACGCTCTCGCCAAGGCGATGCTGGTCCGCGATGCGAAGAGTCTCGAGGAGTACCTACAGAAATATGAGGTCACGTTGTCGGTGCTCCAGACCGCGCAGGCACTGGAGCGCGTCGCGTACGAGTTCGTGCTGGATAAAGCGGCGGAAAACGTCCGCTACGTGGAGGTGCGGTACTCGCCCTTGCTGCATCGCCCCGCGCTGACGCTCACCCAGGCGATCGAAGCACCCCTCGCCGGCATCCGGCGCGCTTCTGCGGAGACGGGAACGAAGGTCGGGTTGATCGTCTGCGCCATGCGTACCAAGCCGCCCGCCGAATCCCTCGAGCTCGCCCGCGCGGCGGCGGAGTATCACAGCGCCGGCGTGACGGCATTCGATCTCGCCGGCGCGGAGCGTGGGCATCCCGCACGCGAGCATCGCGCGGCATTCGAGTACGCGGCGGCGCACGGGATGGCCTGTACGTGTCACGCGGGCGAAGGGGACGGACCGCATTCGATTGATCAGGCGCTGCACGAGGTCGGGGCCCAGCGCATCGGCCATGGCACCAGGCTCGCCGAAGACCCGGCGCTGCTCGAGGAAGTTGTCGCCCGCAAGATTCCGCTGGAGATGTGCCTCACGAGCAACGTGCATACGCATGTCGTCGCTTCGGTGGCGGAGCATCCCTTTAAGCGCTATTACCAGCAGGGCGTCGTCGTCACGCTGAACACCGACGGGCCGTTGACCGACGGCATCACGCTGACGGACGAGTATTTCCTGGCGCACGCCGTGCTCGGCCTCTCGCCCGACGACATGGCGCGTGTGGTCCTGAACGCTTGCGAAAGCGCATTTCTCCCGGAGTACGAAAAGGTGGCGCTCGTGTCCCGTGTTCAAAGTGAGTTGGGGGCTCTCTGATGTCCGCGAGACGCGTTCTCTTTGCGTTCGCGGTCACGTTCGTCTGTGCACTTGTCGTGTTCACGCTGCCGCGCTTTGTGTTCAACACATTGCGCGGGGCGACGGTCCAAACGCCCGCCCAGGACACGGCGAAGGCTCAGGTAATCGCACCTGCGCCGCGCTCACTCGGGTCCCGGCTCACAGGGATCTTCGGCCTCATCCTGATCCTCGGCATCGGCTATGCGTTCTCGCGGAACCGCAAGGCGATCAGCCGGCGGGTGGTCGCCTGGGGGGTGGGCCTGCAGCTCCTGTTCGCGGTATTCGTGCTGCGCGTGAGCTGGGGTCGGGGAATCTTCAGCTGGCTCGGCGCGACGGTGACGAAAATCCTCAGCTTCTCCTACGCGGGCTCGGAATTCGTCTTTGGCGAGATCGGGAAGCAGCACTCGAGCCTCGGCGTGATTTTCGCGTTCCAGATCATGCCGGCGATCATCTTCGTCTCCGCGCTGTTCGCGATCATGTACTACCTCGGCATCATGCAGGTCGTCGTGAAGGCGTTCGCGTGGTTGATGAACAAGATCATGGGCGCGAGCGGAGCGGAAAGTCTCAACGTCGCGGCGTCGATTTTCATGGGGCAGACCGAGGCCCCGCTGACCATCCGGCCGTTCCTGCCGCGCATGACCCGCTCGGAGCTGATGACCGTCATGACGGCGGGGATGGCGCACGTCTCCGGTTCGATCATGGCCGCCTACATCGCGTTCGGGATCGAAGCGCGCCATCTGCTCACCGCGGTCATCATGACGGCGCCCGGCACGATCATGATGGCGAAGATCCTCGAGCCCGAGACCGAAGTCCCCGAAACGCTGGGCGGGGTCAAGGTGGCGATCCCGCGCACCGACGTGAACGTCCTCGATGCGGCGGCCCGCGGCACGAGCGAAGGGCTCCACCTCATGCTCAACGTGATCGCGATGCTCGTCTCCTTCATCGCGCTCATCGCCCTCGTGAATGGCCTGTTCGGCGTGATTCATGGAGTGCTGCCGTGGTTTCCGGAAACGCTGCAGACGGTGCTCGGGTGGATTTTCCGGCCCATCGCGTGGGTGATGGGAGTACCGTGGCACGACAGCGGGACGGTGGGGTCGTTGCTGGGCGAGCGCATGGTGCTCAACGAGTTCATCGCCTACGCGCATCTCGGCCCGATGAAGGGCAGTCTCGATCCCGTTTCCTTCACCATCGCGACGTTCGCGCTATGCGGCTTTGCAAATCTCAGCTCGGTGGGCATTCAGATCGGCGGGATCGGCGCGCTGGCCCCCGAGCGCAAGCATGATCTCGCGCGCCTCGGATTCCGGGCGATGATCGCCGGGACGCTCGCCAACTTCCTGTCCGCGACACTGGCGGGCATCCTCTTGTAATGGGGAAGGGGGAAGAGGGAAGGGCGACGGGAGCTGTTAGAGCGGCAACAGACGCAGTGAAGCAGCGCCTGGGAACGCTCAAACCGCGCATCGCAATCGTCCTCGGGTCGGGACTCGGCTTTCTCGCCGACGAAGTCACCGGCTCCATTCGTATTCCCTATCGCACCATCCCCGGTTTTCCGGAGCCTGGCGTCGCGGGCCACAAAGGGGAGCTGGTCGCCGGGACGCTCGAAGGCGTGCCCGTCATCGTGCAGGCCGGCCGCTTTCATCTGTATGAAGGGCACCCGGCGGCCGTGGCGGGACTTCCCACCCGTGTCTTTGCCGAGCTCGGCGTCGAGATCCTGATCGTTACGAACGCCGCCGGGGGCGTGCGCCGCACCTTTCCGGGCGGAACCCTGATGCTTATCGCCGATCACCTCAACCTCATGTGGCGCAACCCGCTGATCGGACAACCGGAGCCGGGCGAGCAGCGCTTCCCCATCATGCACGAGCCGTACGACGGCGAGTTGCGCGCGCTCGCCCGCGCGGTCGCGCGCGAAGCCGGTATCCGCATGGAAGAGGGCGTCTACGCCGCCCTCCTGGGTCCCTCGTACGAGACGCCGTCCGAAGTGCGCATGCTGGAGCGGCTCGGCGCCGACGCCGTTGGGATGTCTACCGCGCCGGAGGTGCTCGTGGCCCGGTCCCGCGGGATGCGCTGCCTGGGCTTTTCCATCATCACGAACCCCGGGGCAGGCATCACAGGGGAGGCCCTGTCGCACGAGGAGGTGCTGGCGGTAAGCGAGCAGGTGGCCCGGAAGCTCGCGGTGGTCGTGAAGGGAGTGCTCCGGCGGATCAAATAGCATTGTAGGGGCGCAGCATGCTGCGCCCCTACCCTCGCCCTGATCCAGTCCTGACCGTTCGTTTGCAACCCTTTTGGGA